>ENA-OQDE01000389-OQDE01000389.1-human-gut-metagenome-genome-assembly--contig:-NODE-389-length-27046-cov-2.846985_pt1 | contig 27046 bp, 29 predicted proteins | sample MGYA00242768_ERZ504595 | MGnify/ENA primary metagenome ERZ504595 (study PRJEB26092, sample SAMD00036307) | human gut metagenome | host: Homo sapiens | study: EMG produced TPA metagenomics assembly of... | reverse complement strand
TTTTCACCACAGCTATACAGAATATGCGTTGGATAGCTATGAAGTAGATGCAATCGACTATCTGATTAAGCCTGTCGAAGCGGAACGTTTTCAAAAGGCGGTGGATAAAGCGTTATCCTATCATTCTCTATTATTGAAAGAAGAAAAAGAAGCTATCGAAACGATTGTTGCCGCTGAATATTTCTTCGTAAAGGCAGAGCGCCGGTATTTCAAGGTGAATTTCTCCGATATTCTCTTTATTGAGGGATTGAAAGATTACGTCATTCTTCAACTGAACGACCAGCGTATCATTACTCGCATGAGCCTGAAAGCCATATTCGATTTATTACCAAAATCTATTTTTTGCGGGTGAATAAATCCTATATCGTCAATACCGATCACATCGAGTCATTTGACAATAATGATATATTTATAAAATCGTATGAAATTGCTATCGGTAATAGTTATCGGGACGACTTCTTTGAGGGTTTTGTAATGAAACAAAGATTGTGATTTTTCATTTTTGTTTGGTTACATAATTTTCAAATGGTATATTTGTAACCAAAATAAAGAATACGTGATTGGCACAACAGACTATATTAGTATTAAGTTAACTGATGAGACGCAGTTTCGTTCTATATTCGACAAATATTACATATCTTTATGTATGTTTGCTAATCAGTATGTCGAAAATGATGCATTAGCGGCTGATATTGTTCAGGAGTGTTTTGTGAAGTTGTGGCAGTTGCGCGATGATTTCATGTATGTGCATCAGATTAAATCATTCCTCTATACGTCGGTACGCAATAAATCTTTAAATGAACTGGAACATACCAAGGTCATGAACGAGTATGCACAGAAAGTTCAGGAAATGAGTAAAGACTCTTTTTTCCAAGACAAGGTCATAGCAGAAGAAAGTTACCGGATATTAGTGGATGCCATTGAAAAACTGCCACCGCAGATGAAAAGCATTATGCAACTGGCACTTGAGGGAAAAAGCAATCCGGAAATTGCTGAAACACTGAATATTTCCGGCGAAACGGTACACTCCCAGAAAAAGATTGCCTACCGTAAATTACGCGTATATTTGAAAGACTATTACTACCTGGTTTTTTACTTTTTATAGTTTCTTTTAAAAAAAATCATTTTTAATACACCCTGATTTTCAATTCACCTGTTTTAGTATAAACAACGATTAAAACATGTGAATTATGATAAACCAACATTTCTATATTGCAAGACTCATTGCCAGATACTTATCTGATGAAATCGAGGAAGAAGAACAGGCGGAACTGACTCGGTGGAGAAATGAATCGTCCGAAAACGAACGCCTTTTCGGGAAATCTGCAAGGAAGAGAACATAAAGCAGAATATGCAGAAGCGGCAAACTTTCCATGCAGAGGACGGATGGGAGGGGTGCAAAGAAAAATCCAACGCCATCGGTTCAGACATCGGATACTGAATATATGTAAATATGCTGCTATTTTCATTTTTCCGGTGGTTGTTGCTACTGTGGCAATATATAAGAGCGGTAATGAACCCCAGCCGTTATCTCAAGTAGCGGAACAAATTGTTCCGGGTGGTAAGAAAGCCGTTCTTATTCTGGATAATGGAGAAGCAATTGATTTGAAGTCTACTTCCGGCGTGGAATTGAAAGAAAAAGATGGTACAGTCATTCAGGTGGATTCTACAGCATTGAATTATCTGCAGGCTCCCGCCCGGACATCCGAAAAACTTGCATATAATAAGGTAAACGTTCCTCGTGGTGGTGAATATCAGCTGACGTTGAGCGATGGAAGTAAAGTACAGTTGAATTCTATGAGTTCCATCCGTTTCCCTGTTCAGTTTGCACAGGATTGCCGTCTGGTAGAACTGGAGGGAGAGGCCTATTTCGAAGTAAGCAAAACCGGACAGCCTTTTATTGTACAAACCAAAGGGATGAAAATAGAAGTATTAGGAACTTCTTTTAATATATCAGCTTACGCAAACGAAGAATATCAAACTACACTTGTCAGCGGTTCGGTAAAAGTACAGACTGAAAATGGAAGCAACCGGATTCTGAAACCATCGGAACAGGCTTGTATTACTCCGGGCAGCAACCAGATTAATGTACGCAATGTAGATACTGCATTTTATACTTCATGGATACATGGAAAGATCAATTTCAAGGACCAGCGATTGGACGACATCATGAAAACTCTTGCCAGATGGTATGATATGGATGTAGTCTATGAGAATGAGGCGACGAAAGAGTTACGCTTCGGTTGCTATGTTAACCGCTATAATGAGATTACCCCATTGGTGAAATTGTTGGAGCAAACGGGTAGAGTAACTGTCACAGTAGAAGGAAAAACTATCAAAATATTCACTAATCATTAATCCCTGTTTTATGGAAAAACTACGTAATGTTGCCAGATTTGGGAAATATGGAAAACGTCTTTGTATGATGTTCCTTTTTCTCTGTATTACGACTTCAGGCTGATGCGCGCATCTGTATTCGCACAGACCACGGTTACAGCCAAATTCAGAAATGTAACACTGAATGAAGTTCTTTGGGAAATTCAGAAACAAACGGACTTTACCTTTATCTACAGCACAAATGATGCAAAGAAAGTCAGAGTGGAAAATCTGGATGTGAAGAATGAACTGATTTCTGAAGTGCTTAACAAATGCCTGCGAAATAGCGGACTGACTTATACGGTTCATGATGGAGTAATTGCCATCCGTAAGGCTGAACCCGTTAGGACGGAAACTGTTGCACGTGAGAAATATACGATTACAGGGAAAGTAATTGAAGATAGTGGAGAGCCGATAATCGGAGCTAATGTCATCGTGAAAGGTACAACTAACGGTATGATGACTGATATGGATGGTAATTTCCATCTGGAAGTTACAGACAAGAAAGTGACTCTGATGGTTTCTTATATCGGTTATGCGTCACAGGAGGTAGTTGCAACTCCCGGCAAGCCGATGAGCATAATCCTGAAAGTGGATAATAACCTGTTGGACGAAGTAATTGTAACGGGATATGGTACTTTCAAGAAATCGGCTTATGCAGGTTCTGCCAGTATCGTAAAGACAGATGCTGTGAAAGATGTGCCTAATGCATCTTTCCAACAGATGTTGGAGGGGGCGGCTCCCGGTGTCAGCGTAAATACCGGTTCGGGTATACCGGGTTCGTCAACGTCCATCCGTATCCGTGGTATGGGTTCGTTCAATGCCTCCAATTCTCCGCTGTATGTAGTGGATGGTGTTCCCGTATTGTCGGGTAATATTGGTGCATCTGGTAGTGATTCCGGTTTGGATGTAATGTCTACCTTGAATACATCGGATATTGAAAGCATCACTGTTATCAAGGATGCCGCTGCTGCTTCACTTTATGGTTCACGTGCAGCAAATGGCGTTGTCATTATTACTACGAAACAAGGAAAAGCAGGTAAACCGGTCTTTAAATTGAAATCGGATTGGGGATTCTCTAATTTTGCCATGCCTTTCCGCGAATTGATGGGCGGACAGGAACGTCGTAACCTGATCCACGAGGGGCTTCGAAATTATGCTTTAACTTATAGTGGTAAGACCGATGATGAGGTAGGACTTCATCAGGGGATGACCGAGAATGAAGCATGGGCTTATGCCGATTCGAATATTGACCAGTATGCACCGATCCTTGGTGTGGTTTTGTGAATTGGGATGATTATCTGTTCCGTAACGGTAGCCACCAGAATTACGAGTTTTCAGCTTCCGGCGGACAGGAAAAGATTAAATACTATACGTCCATCGGCTATATGAAGCAGGATGGTGTTACGATAAACTCCGGTCTGGAACGTATTTCTGCACGTTTGAATGTAGACTATCAGATGGCTAAATGGATGAATATCGGTGCAAAGATACAGTTCTCCAAAGTGAATCAGGATACTTATTCGGAAGGGACATCGTATACTTCTCCAATTTACGGTACGCGTAATGGAGCCACACCGTCTGACCTATATGGAATGAAGACGGCACCTGGAACCGTGCATTAATCAAATTGGATGACCGTAATCCGATGTTATCAAATTCTTATAATTTTAAGAGAGAATATGCGACCCGTTCTTTCAATACCGTATATGCATCATTCGATATTTGGAAAGGAATCAAGTTTGCGTCTACATTCAGTTATGATTTTGTGATGAACAAGTCTCGTGCATGGAAAGACCCGCGTACCAGTGACGGTGACGATGATAACGGACGTTTCAGCAAAGATTATAATGATATTACCAATATGACATGGTCTAATATTCTGACTTATCAGACAAAGATCAAGAAAAAACATAATCTGGACCTTTTGGCTGGTTATGAAATCAACAGTAAGGAGTCGGATGGACTGGGAACTACTATCTCTAATTTTGCACGCTGGGATAAACCGGAAGTCAACAATGGTGTAGTGTATCAGAGTATGGGAGGTTCTAACAGTACGACGCGTATTGTCTCTTATATTACACGTGCCAACTATGATTATGACAACAAATACTATCTGGGAGCGAGTTGGAGAACAGACGGAAGTTCGCGATTGGCAAGAGAGAATCGTTGGGGAAATTTCTGGTCATTGTCCGGTGCATGGAGAGTGAGTAGCGAGAGTTTTATGAAACCTCTTCAGAACTGGTTAAGTGACCTGAAACTTAGAGTTTCTTACGGTGTGAACGGAACTCTGCCGTCTTCTTATTATGGATATATGGGATTGAGCAGTCTGACTAGTAATTATAACGATAATCCGGGTATCACGCAGTCGCAACTGGAAAACAAGGAACTGACTTGGGAAACCAACTACAACTTCAACTCCGGTATCGACTTGGGATTCTTCGACAACAGACTGAATGTTACATTTGAATATTACGTTCGTACAACGAAAAATCTGCTTTACAGCCGGCCATTATCTCTTGCAACAGGTTTCTCAAGTTATCTTGCCAACATAGGTAAATTACAAAACAAGGGATATGAATTGGAAATTCGTTCAACTAATATCGAGACAAAAGATTTTCGTTGGAGCACTAGTTTGAATCTGGACATAATGCCAATAAAATCCTGAAGTTGGACGGAGATTTGAAACAAGTAACCAGCGGAACATCTATTCATAAGGTAGGTTTGCCCTATTCTACCTATTATATGATTGAATTTGCAGGCATCGACCCGGCAGACGGTGAACCGATGTTCTATAAGAATACGACGGATGAAAATGGAAATCTGAACAAAGAAACTACTAAAGATCCGCGTAGTGCGGAAAAAGTGATACTGCAATGTGCCGATCCTACTATCACCGGTGGACTGGGTAACAGCATCTCTTATAAGTGGTTTGATCTGAATTTTAATGTGAATTTCTCTTTTGGAGCATGGAACTATGACGGCTCGGCAAGTAAACTGGAACACGGTGGCGACGGAACGCTGAATATTCCTATTTATTACCGGAAACGCTGGCAGAAGGAGGGTGATGAAACGAGTATTGAACGTTTTGTAGTCGGTAGATCAATTTCCATGACCGATTATGCTACCACACGTCGTTTATACAGTGGAGATTATGTTCGTCTGAAGAATCTGACTTTCGGCTTTACACTGCCGAAGACATGGACCGGAAAGTGGGTATAGACAATATACGTCTGTATGCATCGGGCAATAACCTGTTAACTTGGGCGGCATACGATTATATTGACCCCGAATCGGTTCATCACCTAGTTGGGATACTCCTCCGATGAGAACTTATACATTCGGTTTGGAAGTGAAATTCTAAGTGCATTAATCTATAAATGAATAAGTATGAAAAAGATAAAATATATAGCTTTAGGTGCCTTTGCAACCTTATTGAGTAGTTGCGGAAATGATTGGTTGGATTTGCAATCTTCCACAGCTATAGAACTGATGGTTCATTGACCGAATTAAGAGATTTTGAATTTGTGCTGAACGGTGCATACAGCAGTATGCAGTCATCCAGTTATTATGGAGCAGATATGTTCTGTTATGGTGATTTGAGGGGAGATGACATGAAATCTTATAAGTCTTCCAGCACCAATGTCAGTTTCTATACATTCAAGTACAATAAGACGAATGGACCTAGTGGTTTCTGGGGGATGTACTACGGTATTGGTAAGAACCTGAACATTTTATTCCGGGATATTGAAAAGATAAAGCTTGTTCCGATCGGGAAATTACAACTCCGAAACTGGAGAAGCTGACAGAGCAGGAGTATTATAATGACTTGAAAGGAGAGGCTTTGGCAATACGTGCCTTGTTGCTGTTCGATATGACACGTATTTACGGGTATCCTTATCTGAAAGATAACGGGGCATCACTGGCTGTGCCCATTATTGATAAGTGGTAGAAGATAAGAATATCAAACCTTCCCGCAATACGACCGCCCAATGTTATAAGGCCATCACAGACGACCTGACAGATGCGGTGAAGCTGCTTCGTCCGGTAAAGAAAGAGGGTAAGATCAATAAATGGGGGGCAATGACATTATTAAGCCGGGTTTATCTCTATATGGGGAATGACAAAGAGGCATACGATGTGGCTGCCGAAGCTATTAAAGGTGCGGAAAAACAAGGCTATAAGTTGTGGACCAATGATGAATATGCCAAGATATGGGCTACTCCGTTCAATAGTGAACTGTTGTTCGAAATTGTGAATCTGACAACTGATAGTCCGGGAAAATCATCCATCGGTTATCTTAGCACCAAATATAATCTGATAGCTACCGAAAAGTATTGGAAAGACTACATGAAAGACAATTCCGATGATGTTCGTAGTCAGATGGTGTCTACGGCAAGTAGCAGTAAACCTTATTGCTTGAAATATCCGGCACAAGGTTCTAAATCGTATGAAGATGCCAATATCCCGGTTTTCCGTCTGTCGGAACTCTATCTGAATGCAGCTGAAGCTGCGATTAAGAGGAATGATATACCTAATACGCGCAAGTATCTGAAACCTATTTATGTACGTACGGGTAAGGATCTGGATGCTGTGGCAGATGAAGATATAAATCTGGATCTGGTGCTTGAACAGCGTCGCATTGAATTTTGGGGAGAGGGACAACGTTTCTTTGATTTACTTAGAAATAACAAGAAAGTGATACGTGAAGATTATTTGAGCGAAGTTCCCAATGAAGCAGTAGAGTTTGATTGGAGTTATTATAAAATCGTTCTTCCTGTTCCTAACCACGAAATGGAGTACAATGAAAATATGGTTCAGAATCCGGAATATGAATTGCATTAATTAACGCATTAACGTATAGAAATTATGAAAAAGATATATAACATCTATTTCCTTTTGGGCTTGTTCATCACGGCCTTTTATTCGTGCGGGGAAGATCTGACTCCTGTGGGACCGGACATAGCTGAAATCACTCATTTCCGTAATGATGGCCCTTACCTTTTCTATGAAAACGGTAAACTTAAAATTCTGGAAGTGACTAAAGAGAATACATTGAACATTCGTGAAGAATCCGGATTACCAGCCGGATTGAAGCTGGATGTGTATTCGGATGATAATCAACTCCTTTTTCAGGTACCCATTAATAAGATTGAGAATTTTGAACGTCCGGCATGGGAAGACCGTACCGAGTATGCTAAAACATTTGCCGTATCCGACCTTCACGGGCGTTTCGACTTGTTTGCTGCTATTCTGAAAACAGGGGAAGTGATTAATGATAAATATGAATGGATATATGGCAGTAACCATTTGGTGATTGATGGTGATATTTTCGATCGTGGAGCAGACGTACTTCCTATTTTATGGCTCATATACAAATTGGAATTTGAGGCGAAAGCTGTTGGTGGCAGAGTGACAACCATCTTGGGGGATCACGAAGAAATGATAATGCGTGATAACTTGAAATATACGTATGCCAAGTACAACACTCTTTCGCAAAGAGCGATGAACATGACCTATGGAAAGATGTGGGGACTGACGAATGTGATGGGTAACTGGCTGCGTTCTAAAAACACCATTCAGATTGTAGGTGAAAACCTTTATGTTCATGCAGGATTGAGTAAGGTGTTTATGGAACGCGAAGAGACAATTCCCGAAATCAATGAACTGGTGAGCAAGAGCATTTACCTTTCAAAAGAGGAACGGAAAAAACAATATCCGGATATTGCCGATTTCCTTTATAGTGATAGTTATAACGGTCCGTTGTGGTATCGTGGAATGGTTAAGACTGGCAGTGAGTACAGTCCGATAAAGGAAGCGGATGTAGATAAACTTCTGGCTCAATATGATGTCAAACGTATTATTATCGGTCATACGGAAAATAGTCGTGTGAAGTATACCTATAATAAAAAGGTATATGATATTTGTGTTAATCATCCCAAGGCTTTTGAAAAAGAGACTCGTGCCGTGGTTATTGAAGGAGATGATATTAAAGCCATCAATGACGAAGGAGAATTAGTAACGATTAAAAAATAAATTTCAAGAAAGAAAAGAATATGAGCACTCGTTTTTTGAGATTATTTCTTTCTACTCTTGTTCTCGTTTTAATAAGTTCCGGCATTCAGGCCGGAACTTATCATTCAGGAGATAAGAAGAAAGAGAAAAAAGAGAAATTGTCTGGTGACGGACCCTATATATCTATCAGGCAGACGGTAGTACACGGGTTATTAATGTCAATAAGAAAGGACGGATTACAGACAAGACTTATGCGACATTACCTAAAGATTTCAGTTTCCGTGTGACGGATCATGAGGGACGGTATCCATTTGATGTAAAACTCCATCCATTGAAAAGACCGGAGTGGCAATATACCCGTCCGGAAAAAGTTTTTGTGATGTCCGATCCTCATGGGCGGCTGGATTGTGTGATTAGCCTGTTGCAAGGAAACGGAGTGATTAATGATAACTATCAGTGGAATTTCGGTAGTAATCATTTGGTGATTATCGGAGATATTTTCGACCGTGGCAAGGATGTACTGCAGATCTTCTGGCTGTTCTATAAATTAGAAGACGAAGCGGTTAAAGCGGGAGGTCATGTCTCTTTCCTTTTGGGAAACCATGAGGCTTTGGTGTTGTCTAACGATCTTCGCTATACAAAAGATAAATATAAACTGCTGGCAGAAAAACTGGGAGTGGAATATCCTTCATTATTCGGCACAAATACCGAATTAGGCCGTTGGCTTGCAACACGTAATACAATGCAAATCATTGGAACCGATTTATATGTACATGCCGGATTAGGAAAATTATTCTATGATAAGGACTTGAATATCCCCACTGTGAACGAGGAAATGAACCGGGCACTTTTCATGAGCAAAAAAGAGCGTAAGGCGCTTTCTCCGCTGACTGATTTTCTGTATGGTAATGACGGTCCGATCTGGTATCGCGGCCTGGTGAGAAAAGATCCCAAATATAAACCCTTGGCACAAGACTCTTTACAAATGATGTTGGATCGTTATATGATAAAACATATCTTTGTGGGGCACACTATCTTCAAGGATATTTCAACCTTTTATAATGGTAAAGTCATCGCTGTCAATGTTGACAATAAGGAGAATCGGAAGAAAAAGCGTGGACGGGCTGTATTGATAGACAATGGAGTTTATTACGTCGTTGGTGACGACGGTGTTCAGAGGAAACTATAATCTGTCCCGGTTTCCAGTTAATATTTGGTATATTGCTTAGGATTCATCCCTATGTGTTTTTTAAAGATTCTCGAAAAATGACTTAGGTTGGTGAATCCTAACTGATATCCGACTTCTGAAACAGAAAGTTTTTCCTCTTTCAATAAACGGGCTGCTTCTTTCATTCTGAAGTCCTGATAATAGTTGAAGATGCTGTTACCAAAGATCTGTTTGAATAAACGTTTAAGCTTGGATGGACTCATGTGGACAGAGATGGCGAGTTCTTTTATAACAGGAGGAGTATCCAAATGGTGAAGTATTCGTTCTTTTATCTGGTAGATACTTTTTGTATCATGGCTATTCAAGGCATAAATTTGTTTTTCTTCCCGCTTTTCTAATTCCATTAATAGCCGACAAACCAGTTCCTCTGTTTTTATTCTTATAAAATACCGTTTAAAGGTTGTATTGACTGCCTCTGTCATCATTTCATTGATGATTTTCAGCAAAGAGGGATAAGTATTTGTTCAAATAGTAGCGGTTGTGTATTTTCCAATAAACTTTTCAGAATCATTGACTGTCCTGAACAACCGAACAGTTGGCTTAAATAATCAGCATCCATTTCTATATTGATAGCTGCGGTATTTCTATCAATGGGAATGATGATGTCGGTATTCATAGCACTGGTTGTGATTAGAACCGACGGTACTGTCTTTATTGGCATATCTGTGGATGGTATTTCCAGCCAGGGAATAATGTTTTGGAATTTGAAGAGTATCATTCTCATGGGAATATTCACATCCGGATTTTCGATAGTCAGATCTACGTTCAGTTTATAATTAGTAATTAGTATTCGGATTTGTTCATTGAACACATATCCGGTACAATACCTTTGCCATACTTTGGGGGGATTTCCAGTCTTCCGTCTTTTACTTCTGTTCCTAGTAAATGAGCAAATTTTAATAGTACATTGGGATCTGTCTGTTGTATTTCCTTTTTCATAAGAGGTCTTTTACGACTATTTTTATGACAAAAATAGCTATTTTATTCGTTTCATATCCCATAATTTTGCATTGTTGTTTTTTAGAAGTAATAGATTCAATAAAAAATTAGAAGATGGAAGCAATCAAGCGTATGAATGTTGAAGAAAACGATTTTAAACAGTTGTTCTGGCAAATCTCTCCGAAGGAAATCAGTGACAATATGTTCACACTGGTCATGGATAATTTCTATGTTATAACTGCAGGTAATGAAGCACATTATAATTCTATGATAGGTAGTGGAGGCGGTTTTGGACTTCTTTTCAGGAAGCCCGCTAGTTGGTGTGTGATCCGGACAGACCGCTATACTCTTGAACTTATTCAAAAGGAACAAACATATACCATCGCATATTTCTCCGATAGGTATAAGGAACAGTTGCTTTTTCTAGGCAGCCAATCGGGGAGGGATAGCCGGAAAATGGAGGAAGTGGAACTGACAGGTATTCAAACTCCCTCCGGAAATATGTCTTTCAAAGAGGCCCGGCTTATTTTTGAGTGCAAATTAACACAGATTACGACTCCTGATCTCGATGATTTCTGCACACAGGAAGCACGGGATTATATAGCTGATGCTTATCAGAAAGCAAGTGATTATCGTAAATATGTGTTTGGCGAAGTCACCCATGTCTGGATCAAACAGGAGTGATTTCATATCTGATCTGCCACAGATTCTATAAAATCACAGAAGTTATCTACTGACCGCTCCTCACGAATTTGTCCGGCTAATTCCATTGCTTTTGTTTTATACACAGGATTAGTCACCAAATCATTCACTTTTTCTTTTAATTCCCGGTCAGAAATTTTATTGATTTTGATGCATTTCGGTCCTATTCCCAACTGTTGAACACGATAAGCCAATAGGCTGGTCGATGATTAGCGGCATGACAACTTGTGGTTTACCTGCACGGGCTACACTGTGTGTTGTTCCGCTTCCTCCATGATGCATGACAGCATCACAGTGAGGAAATATCAGACTGTGCGGAATGGTGTGTGTCAATAGGAAGATATCCTTATCGTTTGCTAAGGACTTTCCTGTACCCGACCAGCCGGAGCCGATAATCAGCCGGAAATTCAGTTGTCGGCAGATATGGATTAACCGATTACAAAAAGCATCGCTTTCTTTTGCGCTGCAACTCCCTAATGTAAAGAAGATAACAGGTCTTTGTTCTTGCTGAATGAAATCCAGAAGTTGCTGATAGGCATCCGTATCATAGTGTAGTGCGTCATTGAAACAGTATCCTCCAATATCCCATTTATACTTCCAATCGGGATCTGTATTACCGAGATAACGGCTGTACAGCATATAATTAAAGGCTCTTTCCGTGGAATAATAACCGCAGTTCTTTAAAGGCTTCAGTCCTAACTGTTCCCGGTTCTTATTAATGGTTTTCTGCGTCATATAGTTGTTGCCGATATTGAGCAGCTTCCAGATAAACCGGGGAGTGAAAATTGGATGAGGCTTTGGATAAGGGAAGATAGGAGGGGGGATATGCCTGCCGGGTATAAAAGGGGCAAAGGCAGTCCGGATAAATGGTTTCTGACAATAATCAGCAACACTGGCTGCTGCAAATTCGGAGTTGGTGGCTATCAGTATGTCATGCTCTTTCAGTAGAGGAATCAGTTGCTTGAACTGTACGTCAATCACATCGCGCATCCACTTTAGATAAGGTTTGGCTCCTTCCGATTTCTCTCCTGCTTTCGATACCATTCCTTGTATATCATCAAAATCCTGTAAGACATAATCCAGCTGATATGCTTTTGCTTCTTTTTCAAATATTTGTGGAAGATTCAATGTGACTTGATGCCCTCGTTTTATCAGCGCGGAGGTAATGGTCAGATAAGGATAGATATCTCCTTGTGATCCTCTGGTAACCAAAAGTATTTTCATGGCGGAACGTTTATAGTGATTAATTCCGGATAATGCCGAGCAGACGTAATTTTTCCCGGTCGAGGTGGTAATGCTCTTCCATTTTAGACATATTGTCCTCGCCGAAATCAATGGGTTTGTCGAGCTTGTTCACTTCACGATAACCTTTATATACTTTCTTAATCATTTTGCGAGGATTGAAAGTTAAAGAAGAAGTGATAAAGCAACCATGTGTACACCAGCAGTTTGCTTTATATCCATGTCCGATCGCTTCTATTTCTTGCTTCATAGCTTCACTTTGCATGATTTGCTGTACGTCGCAATCGTAATCTTTCACGTTGCCAAGCGGTTCACGCAATTCACAGGAACGGAATCGACCGTCATAATCAATAACCAATGTCGTTTCTCCTGCCGTACAGTCCATACCCCAGGGAGTTGGCTGGTCGATATTACTTGCCCGGATATCATATAAAGCTCGGATAATACCTATATAGAAGAACTTTGTGATAGGTTTGCGCAAACGGAAGTGTTACTCACCATTCGTTTGGCATAAGCTCTATATATAGGGGCTGCTTCATCCTGAATCCGTCGGAGGTGGATTCGTCCAATGCTTTGACTCCGTCTTCGCGGGTGACGCCACGGGCTGCTTCAATCGTATGAGTAGATAAATGGAAACGTCCATACATCCACATCATGAAATCATTAATCTGGTCTATATTATATTTAGTGATAACCGTGGCTACATTGAGCAATACTTTTCCATCGTCTTTAAAATGTTCGCTTATTTTCCGTATGGTATCTGCCGCTTTATAAAAATTGCCCGGTACCCCTCGTTGTGTATCATGTGTATCTCCGAATCCATCCAGTGAGATGCTGACATTGATACTACAATCCGGACAGTTGATGCGGAACCGTTTCACCCATTCGATGACACGATCCGGCTTCAGTCCGTTTGTCGGCATATTGACATCTTTGATTTGGTTATTACGGTAAAACATTTCAAGAATTTCAGGAAGATCTTCCCGGAGCGTCGGCTCGCCTCCAGATACCCACAACTTGTTGATTTCTCCGGCCGTCTCTGATATTTTCCTGATTTCTTCGAAAGTCAAATCCCTTTCTTTCTTAGCCATATCGTTGGCATAAAAGCACATGGCACATTTGGCATTACACTTTCCGGTAACAAATAAAAAGATGGACTCTAACCTTCTTTCCGAATTCATAGAACGAAAAGAACTTCTTGTACGCTTGGTCTTCATATTATTAGAATATTGCTTTAATTATTGGCTAATACATATCTATATGAGACAAAAGTACATAAATCTTCAATTCGAAGTCCAGCGGTGAAAAGTAAAATTCTTACCTTTTCACTGTAAATGAATACCATAAGGCAACCTATTATAAAGAACTAGCCTCTATCCATCTTCAAAAGACGAATAGAGGGTAGTCACCATGACGAGAAAAAAGTCGAAGTCTATTGCTTTGCTTCGTTATTTTGTTTCAGAAGAAATTCATCAATTGCTTTTTTAAGCTGGTCTTTGGGCATAGCTCCCTGCATGATTCTAGGTTCCTCTTTCATCGGAATCATCAATAAGGTAGGGATGCTGCGGATACCGAATGCCGCTGCTAGATCTTGTTCTTTGTCCACATCAATCTGATAGATATCTACTTTACCGCTATATTCTTTGCTCAGTTCTTCCAGAATCGGGTGCATCACCTTACATGGACCACACCAGGTAGCATAGAAATCTACGATAGCAGGACGGCTGCCCTCAAATTTCCAATCGTTCGGATTGGCTTCATAATTATATACTTCTTTAAAAAATCTGCTTTATTTAATGCTACTACTTCCATTTTATTGTCCTCCTTTGTTGATTCATTACTCTTTTTATTTTCTCCGCTGTTGCCTGCACAAGCTGTGGTTGCCAATACAACGGCAAAAGCACTCAATAAACCTTTCATTAGTTTCATATACTATCTTTCTTTTTGTTTTCTCTGTTGCAAAGATAGGGGATATAAAGGGAGTAAAAAATAGCAATTTGACAGAAACTCTTGGCAAAACTTCCCTCGGATAGTTACTGAACGCTAAAATTTGTCTATTATTCTTTGGAGGAAATAAAAATAAGCACTACTTTTGCCGCGATAAAATGAGTATTCACCCTTTAAAAACAGATGGAAAGGGTATTAATTATGTTGGAGCTATAATATTTTCAAATTAGGACTAAGTTGTCTCGTCGAGAGGATGAGGCTTTGCAACTTATTGTTTTTACACTGAACCTATGGTTCTTATATTGACCGCAATTCTACTAACAAGCGGTAATCGTTGATTAGTCCTGCAATCACTTTTTATATTTTAAATTAATCACTTCAATGCGGTGGTGAGGTATTTCATATCCATATCCAAAGCATTGGTATCACGTGTATTGCATTGTTGTCTGCCGGTGAGGCCGACAGGGAATGCTGTATGCGAACGAAAAAAGAGTATGGGAATACGATTAAAAGATTTAAGCAAACTGGGATACCGGGATAATGTTGCCCGTAGTCTGGTAGTGGACATTGTGAGCAAACATTGCAAATACGACACTAAAGAACAGATTGAAATGACATTGAGCGATATACTCGAGCATCCCGAATCTTACAAAAATAATGAAATTTGGAATAAGCTGGCCGAACGCCTTTCGCCTACTATCATAGCGAAAGAGTTTATAGCTTATGATTTATTGGATGAGCCGTTGATGTATAAAACCTATGGAGGTAAATTTATCGAAACGCTTGCCAAACAACAGATGAACCTGGCTATGCGCTTACCTGTAACGGTGGCCGGAGCATTGATGCCTGACGCTCATGCCGGATACGGGTTACCTATCGGTGGAGTGCTTGCTACGGATAATGTAGTGATTCCGTATGCCGTAGGCGTTGATATCGGTTGTCGGATGAGCCTGACGGTATTTGATGCCAGCGCCGACTTCCTGAAACGATATACCTATCAGATGAAAGAAGCCTTGAAAGATTTCACTCATTTCGGTATGGATGGCGGATTGGGTTTTGAGCAAGAACATGAGGTGTTGGATAGGGAAGAATTCCGTTTGACGCCTTTGTTGAGAGATTTGCATGGAAAGGCAGTACGTCAACTGGGGAGTTCCGGTGGTGGCAATCATTTTGTGGAGTTCGGCGAGATCGCTCTGCAAGAAAATAACGTGTTGAATCTTCCAGAAGGAAATTATCTGGCATTGTTGTCACATTCCGGTTCACGAGGATTGGGAGCTGCCATTGCCAAACATTACAGCCTGTTGGCACGTGAAGTGTGCAGGCTTCCCCGTGAAGCACAGCATTTTGCCTGGCTGGATTTAAACACTGAAGCGGGGCAGGAGTATTGGATGAGTATGAATCTGGCAGGTGATTATGCCCGTGCCTGTCATGAGCGAATTCATTTGAATTTGGCGAAAGCATTAGGTTGAAGCCGCTCGCTAATGTCAACAACCATCATAACTTCGCTTGGAGAGAGGAAATAGCACCGGGGCGTATGGCAATCGTGCATCGCAAAGGAGCTACTCCGGCACAGAAAGGACAAGCGGGATTGATTCCCGGTAGCATGGCTACTGCAGGTTATCTGGTTTGTGGCAAAGGATGGAAGCTGCTTTAAATTCGGCTTCTCATGGAGCCGGCAGGGCGATGTCCCGCCAGAAGGCAAAAGATAGTTTTACGCAATCGGCTTTGAAGAAACTACTGTCGCAGGCGGGAGTGACTTTGATTGGTGGGAGCGTGGAAGAAATGCCACTGGCATATAAGGATATTGACAGAGTGATGTATACACAGGAAACGCTGGTGGAAGTGCAGGGTAAATTTATGCCTCGCATCGTTCGAATGAATAAGGAGTGATGTGATGAAAGAAATTAGTATTTAAATTAAAAAAAGAAAGAATGATATCAGAGAAATATGGTCGCACTTATCACTATCCGTTCTCTCCCGGAACGACTAGTGACGACCGGATTAACCATACGTATTGGGAGGACATCCAACGGATTCGGACATTGGTGCATACCGAGAAGCTGGATGGAGAGAATAATTGTTTAAGTCAGTGGGGTGTTTTTGCCCGTTCGCATGCTGCTCCTACTACTTCACCTTGGACGAGGCAACTGCGTGAGCGTTGGGAATTGATAAAGAATGATTTGGGTGATATAGAAATCTTTGGAGAGAATCTATATGCCGTACATTCCATAGAATATCAGCGATTAGAAACGCATTTTTATGTTTTTGCAGTCCGCTGTATGGATCAGTGGCTGTCGTGGGAAGAAGTAAAGTTTTATGCAGCTTTATTCGACTTTCCTACTGTTCCGGAGTTGAAGATAGAGTCTGTTTCCGGTTTGACACCGGAACTATTAAAACAGGAAATCATCCGTATGTCACAAGAACCGGCTATCTTCGGCTCTTGTGATCCGTGGACGAAAGAGGTTTGTACCCGTGAGGAGTAGTCAGCCGCAATGTCGGAGAATATCCGGTAAGCGAATTTGCACATAATGTATTTAAGTATGTGCGGAAAGGACATGTTAAAACAGACGAGCATTGGACACGTAACTGGAAGCGTGCCCCGCTTGTTTGGGAATTTAATAATGAAAAGGAGGAATAAAGATGAATTGGAAATTGATAGAAGATAAATCGTGGTGCTCACTCGAACAACAGTTCGAGTGGGTGCGCGAAATGAATACTGTTCAGCAGGATATTCGTTATCATGCCGAGGGCAGTGTAGCCGAACATACCCGTATGGTGTTGGAGGCATTGCAGCAGTCTTCCGCTTATCATTCTCTTTCTACTTTGGAGAAAGAACTTATTTGGACATCTGCCTTGTTGCATGATGTTGAAAAACGTTCAACTTCCGTGGATGAAGGAGAGGGGCGGGTATCTGCTAAAGGACATGCCAGAAAAGGAGAGTACACTGTCCGCACTATTTTATACCGGGATTGTCCTGCTCCATTCCATATCCGGGAACAGATTGCATCTTTAGTCCGGTACCATGGATTACCTGTTTGGCTGATGGAGAAGCCTGACTCTGTGAAGAAACTCTGTGAAGCTTCTTTACGGGTAGATACTTCATTGCTAAAGATGTTGGCCGATGCTGATATCAGAGGACGCATTTGTGAAGATAAGAATGAACTGCTGGAAGCACTGGAACTGTTTGAGATTTTCTGCCGTGAACAGGATTGTTGGAAGAAACCAAGAGAATTTGCCACTGATTATGCACGTTTTCATTACTTCCATACTGAAGACAGTTATATCGATTATGTCCCTCACGAACAGTTTAAATGTGAAGTACGATGTTGTCAGGACTTCCGGGAATGGGGAAGGATTATTATATTCAATCTGCTGGCATAGATGTTCCTGTGGTGAGTTTGGACGTCATTCGTCGAAAACACAAATTGAGTCCTACGGATAAGTCTGCGAATGGATGGGTAGTGCAAACAGCGAAAGAGGAAGCCAGAACGTATCTCCGCAAAGGTCAGGAGTTTGTTTGGAATGCTACTAACATAACTCGTCAGATGCGTGCTCAATTGATTGATTTGTTTGTTGATTATGGTGCAAAAGTAAAGATAGTCTATCTGGAACAACCATACCACATTTGGCGTCAACAAAATAAAAGCAGGGAATATGCACTTCCTGAATCTGTTTTAGATAAAATGTTGGATAAACTGGAGGTTCCTCAACTGGCGGAAGCGCATGAAGTCGTATATCATGTGGTATAAGCAACGTGAAAAGTTGATAAAGGTGATTCTAGAGCCACTCATTTGATGATGAGAAATAGAATTGTTATTTGTTAGAAGAATTATTGTGTATCAGAATTATATCCGTTATATTTGAGAATATTATGATGGTTGTAATTCTGATATCATGGAACACATAGTTAAAACTTATATTTTACTTTTATTCTCTTTATTAGTATCTTCTATAGGATATGCACAAGAAGAGAACGATATCATATATATTCAGGAAGGGAAATGGGGCGTTATTTTGTGTGGTGAACGTGGTTATGCTTGGCTGGATAATAAAGGAGATACTATTTTCGGCTTTGGAAAATTACAGGAAATTTCAGCTGATGATGACTTTAATTTGGTCTTGGCTGAAAAAGCCTTGTAGTGAAGAGGCAGGATAAGGTGGGAGTGGTGATGAAGGATGGTGAGCAGCTAATTCCCTGCGAGTATGATTCGATTTCTTCATGGTGGGAATATGGCCTTCCGCGCATTATGTTGTGAAAGATAAAAAAGTGGGAATTATTGATTATATCGGTAAAGTATTACTTCCTACAGAATATGATAGTTTGGATTATGTAACTAAAGATGTTGTAATAGTAACTAAGGATAGTAAATATGGAGCTGTTGATATAAATAATAGATTAGTGCTTCCTTTCGAATATGATGATATTAGATTTGATATTGAGGAATGGTGTGCTACAGGTTATGAGTATATTAGATATATTTATGTGCGTAAAGATAAGAGATATTATAAATATGATAGAGAAACACCTGTTATGGAAGTGATGCTTCAGAAAAGTATAATAGATAAGATATTTAAAAATTATTTGTAGTTATATTTAACAGTTTCAAGGAAAAATGTGAGAGAGAATAAGTTGAAATCACCCTCACTACGCTAATGCTGTAGTAAAGGTGATTGCTTATTTCTGGCACTTTTCGTACGTTTTCTACCAAGAAGAACCGGTTTATATCAGTGTTTTACTGCTATTTTCTTCATCGGATCCTGCATTAAGTCGTTTCTGCAAATATTTTACATTCTCAAGATGTATATAGTTAACCAAGTACATCTGCTTAAACTGCTAGGTGTTTTTTAGTAGTATTCACAATACGGTACGGAAATGAATGAAGTTTTTCCTACTATAAAGTTGAAAAACATAAAAACATCTGCCACCTGCAACGAAAAGCGTGTAATACACTAGTTAATAAATAGTTGGAACGTGGCAGATACCTGTGGCAGATAGGTTGCAGATAAAGTATCTGCAACACGTTATATAATCAAAGAAAAAGCCTTGATTCCTTTATGCAAAGCTATGGGATAATTGGGGTGACTCTATGGAGAAATTTTGGTATCTCTACGGGGAAACGACAGTATCCTTACGTAGAAACTGTAGTGTCCCGCCTTAGAAACTCTCGTTTCCTGCCGTGGAAACTGTAATTTCTAATGCCGGAAACGACAGTTCCCCGCCTGGAAACGGGAAGTTAATGTATACAATAAACTTCTGCACTCATGGAGAATTAGCTTATGTAAGGTTTATACTGTGTTGCAGATACTTTATCTGCAACCTATCTGCCGCAGGTATCTGCAACGCTCCAACTATTTATCAACTAGTGCATTACGCGCTTTTCGTTGCAGGTGGCAGATGTTTTCATATTTTTTCAACTTTATAGTAGGAGGATTACGCATCAAAATTAGGGTCACAACCGTAAGTCATAAACCAAATTCACCTCTGTGTCCTCCGTGTCCTCTGTGGTGAAAAGAATCAAAACCGTGCAAAAACGAGCTAAATGTTTTAATATCTAATGGTTAAGCGGAAGTATTATCACGCTTTGTTAACAGTATTATTATCTTCTTCAATTTTAGGGTAATTAACTGAAAATATAAACAATAATTCCTGTAATCGCCACATATATTAAAGCATAAGGAATAGCTGCTTTCAGTATTTCACCTTCTTTTCCCTGTTGGTTTCCGGCAGAAGTAGCAATGGCAATACTTTGTGGAGAGATAATCTTACCCCCTGTAGCACCTACTGTATTTGCAGCAGACAGCCAATCCGGACTGACATGAATTTGCCCAGCCACACTTGCTTGCAACTTTCCGAAAAGGATGTTGGAAGATGTATCGCTTCCGGTGATAAACGTTCCCAAACAACCGATAACCGGAGCAAATAACGGGTATAAACTTCCGGTAGCCGTAGCCAGTGCTGTGGCAATCACGGCGATCATTCCGGAACTATCCATAATAGTAGATAACCCCACGAGGCAGATAACCGTAATGAATGTTTTCTTCAACTGCTTCACGGTATTCCAAAGAACGATGAACAGATCTTTTACTTTAGCCCCCTGAATCAATCCACCGATAAAAGTACCGATGAAAAGCAATACTCCGGCATGAGTCAGCCAGGAAATAGTATAATTGACGGTGGACGCATTGATAGGCAGACTGATTCTCGTAATCCAATTGTTCTCTAAAGTATGACGCAATCCCGGAAAGAGCGGACTGGTCAGGATAATCAGAAACAGAATCAGTAAATAAATGCTCCATGCATTTAATATATCTTTCGTTTTCAGATGACTTTTTCGTGCTTTCTCTTCTTTGGATGCAGTAAGTTTTCCATAAATAACGATTACGATAATAGAAAGAATACTGCCGATTATGGCCGGAGATTCAGCACCCATATATTTTGCTGCCACATATTGGCTGGCTAAAGAGACTCCGCCTACCAATAAAGCTAGGAATATATTTTTCGGGAGTGATTTAAGTTTGGAGTCAGTAAGGAAAAGTAGAACCAGCGGAATCAGGAACATTAAAACGGATAATTGCAATACGACATTCGTACTAAGATGCAATACGTCCAAATTCGTTTCTTTGGCCAATACTAATACCGGAGTTCCGATTGCTCCGAAAGCAGTAGCTACACTATTGGCAATCAGACTCACCGTTGCCGAAAAGATAGGCTTGAATCCCAGACTGATAAGAATTGCCGCTGGAATAGCTACTGCTGTTCCGAAGCCGGCCATAGCTTCCAATAGACCTCCGAATCCCCAAGTCAGTAATAACACCTGAATACTTTTGTCGGTAGAAATAGAAGCGAATTGCTGTTTAATAATCTCCATCTTTTCAGTTTCAGCAATACATTATAACTGAAAATAGCCATCAAAATAATGATTAAGATAGGAGAGACAGCTTTTAATGCTCCATATAAAAAGGAGTAAAACAGATTGTCTACCGAGAAAGCGAAGCCGAAAAGAGCAATCAGCATCGTCACAATCAGAGAAATGATACTACTTTTATCACCTGACATTTTAAAAAATGCCATCAGTATAATCAACAGTAACACTGGAATAACAGCAAGGATCAAGGTCATAATTATCAGATTTAAAAAGTGGAACGTCGTTTATTATTGATATAACAAACGAACGCCCCACTTTGGTCGGTTGAATAAATAGATTTTTCTGTTTATTTCATCTTCACACTTAAAATTTGTTGTAATTGTTTTAAGTTGGCAAGGGCAGCTTCATTACCTAGCTTTGCTGCTTGCTCGAATGCAGCCATGGCACGGTTAATGTCTCCGTTAAGGAAATTGTAGACTCCGGTATTGTTTATGAAATTCGGCGGTTATTGTTGATCGGCTTTCTCCATAAACTTCACTGCTGCATTCAAATCTTTTTGTGATAATGCGACGGCTCCTGCGTTCAGGTTGGCTACGGCGTCAGTAGGATACATGCGTACAGCGATATCAAATACATTAACAAAATCTTTGCTGCCTTTCGGATAACTGTTAGCTACCTGATACATTTCGTTCAGACTAAGATACTTCGGATTTTCACGTATAATGATGCGTCCTTGTTCAACATCAAAGTTAACAACGGTGTAGTCAATTTTGCAATTCACTTTACGCAGTCCCGGATAAATCTCTTTCAACATGGTACGGTAAGGGCTCCACCACCTACGCGCATGATTTCCTGTTTACGTTTGGCATCATCAGTCGTATTTTTGATGATGTTCAGGAATGTTTCCTTCTCCTTCATCGAAGAAGATTGGAGTGCTTTTACCAATCCATCCCAGTTCTCACCACCAAAAGTCACTTTATATAGTTTGGAAGACACTTTTTCGTTCTTAACCAGATAATCCTTCAAAGCTTCCGCACGTTTTTTGGAAAGCTGTTCATTGAAGGCAAGAGGTCCTTCCGGCGAGGCGAAACCTTCGATACTGATACCTTTTACAGTCAGGTTCCGGTCATTCTGTATTTTGTTAAACATGGCATGGATATTCACCAATTCAGCATGATTGTTCATGAAGTCGGTAAGGATCACCGATTTGTTGACCGGAAAATCCAGATGAGCTTCATATTGTTCGCTACGGTTTTTGACCACTTCTACGGTTGGCTGAATATAGGCAATGATAGGAGACATGGCACTTAAACGTTTGGCTTCGGTAGATACATCATTGGTAATCAGTTCCTGTGCATTCATTTCCTGATAATTGCCGCATCCGCATAGATTCTCTACAAGTTGCAAACTGGCATTAGCCATCCAGGGTTTGTAAGGAATCACCTGCGTATAATTAAAAGTTTCCCTTTTATTATAAGGAACGATAATGGCGGTAGGTTCTTGCTTAGTGATTGCCAGACTACGGATATATGCTTTTTCGCGTCTTTTACCATTGACGATGATTTCTTGCAAGGGTACATTATGCTGTCCGTCCGTCAGCAGGGGAATAAGGCTTAAACTTCGGGCGGAACCTATTGTCAGATTCTTCATGTCGAAGGTCATGCCGACATAAAGAGAGTTACCTTGTTGCCATAAAGATACGTTCGAGAGAGTGAGCGCATCGTTCAGGAATTTTTGTGCATGAGCCGGTAGGATGGCGGCTGCAAAAGCTATAAATAGATAAATAAGTTTTCTTTTCATCATTGTAAGTTTTAGAGAGTTCGATTATTTGATGACATAAATGAAACTAAGACCGATTTTGGTCGGACCGAAATAATTGCGGGTGTTATGTCCCAACTTTTCACCTCCGTCACCACGAGCATACTTGTCATATTCCAGACGGGCGTATCCCACTCCGATGGTAGCTTCCATACTCCATCGTTTGCTTATGATCCATTGATATCCGTAGGAAATACCGGCTCCGTACAGATTGCCGTCGTAACGGTCATGTCCCATTCCGAATATATTCAGATTGCTGACATTCATTTCTCCGTAATGTCCGTGCAAACCGAAGAAACTTCCGTTGAAACGTTCGCAGAGCCAATAGCGTAATTCCGGCTGAACGAGCCAATGCTTGATTTGACGGTCGTCACCAAATTTCCACGGATTGTAGTTACCGGATATGTCGAGAGTCAGTTTCTTTGCCAATCCCACTTCGATTCCTAAATTGGGCGTAGAAGTGGCCCAATAGAGAGCATTGGTCTTGATGGCAAATTGGGGTAGATAGGTTTCATTCCGTTGTACCTGTGCATGAATACTTGTACCGAACACGAGCAGGAAACCGGCTGCTAATAAGATTTTAATTGTTCTCATTTTGTTAGGGTATAGGTTTTATTAAAAATGATAAGCGATAAACAGAAAAGCGGGGAAGTTTGTTGTCGCAACCTGCAAAAAAAGCTCCCTAAATAAATGGATAAAGATGTTTTAAGGCATAAATGCTAACAATTTCCACGCATGATGCGTTCATTATATAAAAGTACCTTTGTGTAATCAATATGACAATGATTTCATTTATTACTGTTTATTTTTACACACACATACAACTTTAATAATTACAGCCTATGAAAGAGCTTATTAGCAACCTGGAAGAACTGAACAGGAAAGCAGAAAAAGGCGGCGGAGACGCTCGCATTGAAAAACAACATTCTGTGGGCAAACTGACCGCCCGTGAACGCATCGATTTATTATTGGAGAAAGGTTCGTTTATCGAACTGGATAAGTTGGTAACCCATCGGTGTACCGATTTCGGTATGGAAAAGCAGAAATTTGCCGGAGACGGGGTGGTGACGGGATATGGTATGATTGGCAAGCGCCTGGTTTATGTATTCGCACAGGATTTCACCGTATTTGGAGGAGCTCTTTCGGAGACGCACGCTAAGAAAATTTGTAAAGTGATGGACATGGCCATGCAGATGGGAGCACCCATCATCGGATTGAATGACTCGGGCGGTGCACGAATTCAGGAAGGGGTACGTTCTTTGGCCGGATATGCGAGATATTCCTGCGCAATTCTATGGCATCCGGAGTGATTCCACAGATTAGCGCAATCATGGGACCTTGTGCCGGTGGTGCTGTTTATTCTCCTGCATTGACCGATTTTATTTTGATGGTGAAAAACTCCGGTTATATGTTTATTACAGGACCGGATGTGGTGAGAAGCGTGACACAGGAAGAAGTGACAAAAGAAGAACTCGGTGGAGTAGGCGTGCACATGACAAAGTCCGGTGTAGCCATCTTTCTGCGGAAAACGATATTGAGTGCATCAATTATATTCGTGAATTGATCTCCTATCTGCCGGGGAATAATATGGAAGAGCCTCCGTTTGTAGCGACCAGCGATTCGCCGACTCGCCTGACTCCGGAACTGGCAGATTTGATTCCGTCCAATCCGAATCAGCCGTATAATATAAAAGAGATGATAGAAGCGGTGGCTGATGATAATAGTTTCTTCGAGCTTCAGGCAGAATATGCTGCGAATATTGTGACGGGATATATCCGCCTGAATGGAAAAACGGTGGGAGTGGTGGCTAATCAGCATTGGTGCTTGCTGGTACACTGGATATCAATGCGTCTATCAAAGCCGCCCGTTTTGTCCGCTTCTGTGATGCTTTCAATATCCCTTTACTGACACTGGTAGATGTTCCGGGATTCCTTCCGGGAATCGATCAGGAATATGGCGGAATTATCCGTAACGGGGCAAAATTACTTTATGCTTATTGTGAGGCTACGGTGCCGAAAGTGACGGTTATTACCCGCAAAGCATACGGTGGTGCTTACGATGTGATGAGTTCCAAGCATATCCGTGGAGATGTAAATCTTGCTTTCCCTACCGCCGAAATCGCGGTGATGGGACCGGATGGAGCTGTGAATATCCTTTTCCGTAAGGAAATAGATAAAGCCGAGAAACCCGAAGAGAAACGGAAAGAACTTCAGGATGATTATCGCGGAAAGTTTGCCAATCCTTACCGGGCCGCGGAACTGGGATATGTGGATGAAGTGATCGATCCGGCAGTAACCCGTTTGCGGTTGATTCGAAGTTTCGAGATGCTTGCCAACAAACGGCAGTCGAATCCTCCTAAGAAACATTCTAATCTACCGCTGTAAGCCTGTTTATGGATTAAATCCGTGCCTAAAATTATTAAATTGCTCTTTTAAGTTTTGACTTCTAAAAAGAAAAAGATTATGATAAAAAAATATTAGTAGCCAACCGGGGTGAGATAGCGATGCGCATCTTTCGGACTTGTCGGGTGATGAATATCTCGACAGTGGCTGTTTATACCCATGTAGACCGCGGAGCTTTGCACGTGCGTTATGCGGAAGAAGCCTATTGCATCTCCGAATCGCCCGAAGATACCTCCTACCTAAAGCCGGAATTGATATTGTCCATTGCCAAAAAGACCGGAGCCGCTATTCATCCGGGATATGGTTTCCTGTCGGAGAATGCGGATTTTGCCCGCCGTTGCGAAGAAGAGGGAGTGATTTTTATCGGACCGAGTGCGGATATTATTTCCAAAATGGGAATCAAGACGGAGGCCCGTAAGATTATGCGGGAAGCAGGATTGCCTATTGTGCCCGGAACCGAAACACCCGTACAGGGCATTGATGAAGTGAAGAAGGTAGCTAATGAAGTTGGCTATCCTATTATGCTGAAAGCACTTGCGGGAGGTGGAGGAAAAGGTATGCGTCTGGTACGTACGGAAGAAGAGGTGGAAACTGCTCTCCGTTTGTCGCAATCCGAAGCAGGGACATCCTTTGGCAATGATGCGGTTTATATTGAAAAATATATTGAGAATCCGCATCATATCGAAGTTCAGATCATGGGAGATAAGTATGGAAATGTCGTTCATCTGTATGAACGTGAATGTTCCATTCAGCGTCGTAACCAAAAGGTGATAGAAGAAAGTCCTTCTCCTTTTGTGAAAGAGGAGACGAGAAAGAAGATGTTGAAGGTAGCTGTGGAAGCCTGTAAGAAAATAGGTTATTACAGTGCCGGGACATTGGAGTTTATGATGGATAAAGACCAGAACTTCTATTTTCTTGAGATGAATACTCGTTTGCAGGTAGAGCATCCTGTGACGGAGGAATGCACAGGCGTTGACTTGGTACGGGATATGATAACTGTTGCTGCCGGAAATCCGTTGCCTTATAAACAGGATGATATTGAGTTTAGCGGAGCAGCGATCGAATGTCGTATTTACGCCGAAGATCCGGAGAATAACTTCATGCCTTCTCCCGGTGTGATTACTGTTCGTGAAGCTCCCGAGGGACGTAACCTGCGTCTTGACAGTGCCGCTTATGCGGGATTTGAAGTCTCTTTGCATTATGACCCGATGATTGCAAAGCTTTGTTGTTGGGGACGTACCCGTGCTTCGGCCATTTCTAATATGGCACGTGCTCTGCGCGAGTATAAGATTCTGGGAATTAAAACGACGATTCCTTTCCATCAACGTGTATTGAAGAATGCAGCTTTCCTGAAAGGTGAATACGATACGACATTTATCGATACGCGTTTGATAAGGAAGACCTGAAACGTCGTCAGAATACCGATCCGACAGTGGCTGTCATTGCTGCCGCAGTGAGACACTACGAGAGGGAGAAAGAAGCGGCTTCCCGTGCCACTACGCTTCCGGTAG
>ENA-OQDE01000388-OQDE01000388.1-human-gut-metagenome-genome-assembly--contig:-NODE-388-length-27142-cov-3.798371_pt1 | contig 27142 bp, 26 predicted proteins | sample MGYA00242768_ERZ504595 | MGnify/ENA primary metagenome ERZ504595 (study PRJEB26092, sample SAMD00036307) | human gut metagenome | host: Homo sapiens | study: EMG produced TPA metagenomics assembly of... | reverse complement strand
CTTTGTTTCCGTCTGTGTCACGGAAACGACGTTATCTACAACCGCTCGCCCGTGTCCGCCGAGGCCGTTCGCATCCGCGACCGGGACGGCCGTTCCCGGAGTCGGACGATGCCGTAATCCGGGTGCATCCCGAGCGAGGCCGGTGTGGCCCGGTCAGAGCAGTCCCGCTGCTTTCATGCCCTCTTCGGCCTTGGCCAGTTGATCGGCGTCCGGGCCGATGTTCGGCAGGCGCATGGCCGTGGAGGAAAGATAGCCCTTGATTCTCAGCGAGGCCTTGGCCATGACGGCCTGGTAGCCGTCGCCGTTGAGCGCGTGGACAAGCGGGGCGAGCTGGTTGGCGAGGCGCTGCGCCTGATGGATGTCGCCGCGGTCGAACGCCTCGACCAGCTGGCGCATCGGCGAGGAGGCGACGTGCGCGATCACGAGATGATGCCCACGGCACCGATCGACAGGAACGGCAGGAACAGGCCATCATCACCCGAATACCAGGCGAGGCCGGTGCGCTGCTGCTTTTCGACGGCGGCGGCGAGGTCGCCGGTCGCGTCCTTGACGGCTTTGACATGCTCAAGCTCGGCAAGACGGTCATATGTTTCGACGCGGACTTTCAGTCCGGTACGGCCGGGCACGTCATATACGATGATCGGCCTCTCGGCCACGGAATCGACGGCCTTGTAATGGCCGACCACGCCGTCCTGGCTGGGGCGCGAGTAGTACGGCGTAACCACGAGCACCGCGTCGGCTCCCGCCTCCTGCGTCTGCTCGACCATGCGCACGGTGTGCGCGGTATCGTTCGATCCGGCACCGGAGATCACCGGGACATCCACGACCTCCTTGACGGCCCTCACCAGCTCGACCTTCTCCTCCATGTGGGTCACGGGGGATTCGCCGGTCGTGCCGTTCACCACCAACCCGTCGGCGCCGTCGGCGACCAATTGCTTCGCCAGAGACTGCGCGGCCTCGAAATCAACCGTCCCATCTGCTTTCATGGGGGTGACCATTGCGGGGAGGATGCGTCCGAACGGAGCCGGGTTGAGAAGATGCATAGTACCGTCACTCATATCTCTTTACCGTACTTGGCAGCAAGGACGCATCGCCGTCACCCGTACATAATATGAACGCGTCCCGGATCTCCTTCATCCCACCAAAGTCCCATCCAGACCCCACCAAACGGGACTATCGCCGGATGGGGGATGCCAGGCCAACGCTTTACAGGTCGAGGAACTTGTCGAGGCCGACGGTCAGGCCGGCATGACGCCGTCGGCGACCTTGCGCACGGCGAGCAGCACGCCAGGCATGAAGCTGATGCGGTCGAAGCTGTCGGCGCGGATGGTCAGCTGCTCGCCCGCATTGCCGAGCAATACCTCCTCATGCGCGTTGAGCCCGCGCAGACGCACGGCATGCACGTGCACGCCGTCGACGACCTGCCCGCGAGAGCCGCCATCCGTCTCGGTGCGTCCGGCATGGCGCCGAGGCGGCCGCCTTGCGCGCATCCGCGATGGCGCGGGCAGTGTGGATAGCGGTTCCGGAGGGCGCATCCACCTTGGTGGGATGATGCAGCTCGATGACCTCTGCGGACTCGAAGTACGGCGCGGCGACCTTGGCGAAATAATCGGCCAGCACGGCGGAAATCGCGAAGTTGGGCGCGATGAACACGGCCTGATCGTCACGGGGAGCTCGGCGAGTGCCGCCGTGACCTTGGCGAGTCTCTCATCGGTCCAACCGGTGGTGCCGACCACCACGTCGACCCCCCGCTTCACAAGCGCGAGCACATTGTCGAGCGAAACGGACGGCACGGTGAACTCCACCACGACATCGGTGTTCTCCGGCGTGATCCGCATCAGGTCATCGCCCGCGTCGAGTGCGAAGGCGAGCTGCATGTCCTGCGCACCGTTCACCGCATCCACCACATGAGATCCCATGCGCCTTTGGCGCCGACCACTGAAACCCTGACCATCACACGACCTTTCCGAGCGAAACCGTCCGTAACTTTTCCAAAATTCCCTACCAATATATAGGCATGCGGCCCATGGTCCGGCCACCTGTCCGTAAGCTGGGTCACATCCCGGCTCCGACCGGTTCGGCGCACCGTTCCACAACGCACTGATACGGCTTCATAAATTTTGGCCCTGTTAGACCAAGGTTGACTTTTTGCCTTGCAGTGTGGTTACTGGGTAGCTACAATGATGGTAGGTATGAGAACGGGCAAGGTGGCGCGTATAGCCGATAGGGTCAGGAAGGAACTTGGCGAACTGACGCCACAGGAGCGCGATCTCGCCATCAACCGCGTGAACACGCTGCATGCGCGATTGGAGGCTTTCATGTTCGGCTTCCACGGCGTGTCAACGAAATACCTGCAAGCTACCTGGACTGGTTCCAATGGCTCGTCGCGTTCATCGACGGATTCGGCGAAACCGACGATGATGGGCTGCTCGCCCGCCAGCTCGGCAAAGGCCTGTATCGCATCCGCCGCCGTGACTGCCAGCGCATGACACCACCGTACATGGATTATTGGCGGAAGCCGCATGACACCGTGCATACGATGTACAGTCGGAACAACCGACAAGCATAGGAGGCGCATATGGCGAGCATACCCACCACGACCATGAGGATAGACCCGCAGCTCAAGGAGGAATCCAGCCGCGTGCTCGAAGACCTCGGGCTCACCCTCTCCGGCGCGGTCACGATCTTCCTGAAGGCCGTCGTCAGGGAACAGGGACTCCCGTTCGAGGTCAAGAAGGAAACGTCGAATGGCAGATAAGGTCATCCGCATCAAAGACCTCCGTCCTCAAGACGTGCGCGGATTCCGAGGTGACACCGTGAGTGCAGATGGGCTCGTGGTCGGAGGACAACTGGGACCGTATCATGCCGACTACCAGTCGCGCCACGAACAGGCCATCGAGCAGCGCGACGAGGTGCTGTTCAAGGGACATGACCTGTTCAAGCTCCCCCAGCGCGAACTGCGCACGATACGTCCGCAGATGCAGTACATCTTCCAAGACCCGTACAGTGCGCTGAACCCGCAAATGACCATCGGGCGGTCCATCGGCGAGCCGTTGCTCGAACACCGGCTTGCCACGAAGGCGGACGTGAACGACAGGGTCGCGCAGATACTGGAGATCTGCGCAGGAGCGCGGGCGAGGGTGACGGCGTCGGCTCAGGTGCTCAGACCGGCGCGAGCCTGTACGAGCGCAGGCCGTATGCCAAGGCGATTGTTGACGGCACGGCGACGCGCTTCTGCGTCATCGCGTTCCACGGCGGGTACATGGCTGACGGACGTCAGCGCCGTTTTCGGGCGAGGAACCAGCCGAGCAGGGCGAGCGGCACCGCGCACAGGGTGACGATCCACGGAATCATCATGCTCATGTGCGGACTGGATGCGTCCAGCACGGCACCGGCGATGGTCGACCCGAACGAGGTGCCGACCGAGCCTGCGGTGGTCACCCACGACAGTCCTTCGGTGAGCGAGCGCGCGGGCACGATGTCCTTGACGATCAGGTTGCCGGTAGCGAACAGCGGGGAGACGCACAGGCCGGTCAGGATCTCCATGACGCCGAGGATCAGGAAATTGCCCATCACCATGCGGAACACCACATAGCCGACGGTGAGCAGCGTCAGGAACATGACCATATGCCGCCAGTGCGAGCCTTTCATCTCCCGGGAACCGAAGATGACCGCCCCGATGCAGGAGCCGACCGCGAACATGGCGAGCTGCAGGCCGAGGAACCGCTCCGCGCCGGCGGCCTTCATCGTGGCCGTCATGGACACGTCGAATGCGGTGAAGCTCATGTTGAACACCACGAACACGACCAGCAGTGGCAGAATGCCCGATACGTCAGTACATTGCGCGGCTTGGCGGAATAGGGCCGGTGCAGACGACGCAGCCGGAAACCGTTGTCTTCGGGGGAGGGCGTCGGTGCGGCATGGTCTCCGGCCGTCTGGAGTGCGGGAGCCGGCTGACCGGTGACGGCGTTCGACTGCGCGTCCGGTATTTCGGCGGCGACGACGTCAATCGGCTCCAACACGGGCGGGACGGTGTTCTTCAGCGAGAAGAACACCGCTCCCCCGATGCCGCAGGCCAGCGTGGGCACGAACAACTGCGACACCGGGTGCACCGAGGTGGCGAGGAACGCCGCCAGAATCGGACCGAAGATGAATACGATCTCATCGATGGCCGCTTCCAGCGCATACGCGGTGTTGAGCAGCGACTCGTGTTGCGAACCGCGCAGCGCATACGCCCAGCGGGTGCGCACGAGGGCGCCGAACGAGAACTGGGTCAGCCCCATGCATATGCCAGCGCGAACAGCACCGGATGGGCACTCGGGCGAGCGCCGCCAGTGCGAACGCAAGCATCGCCACTATCTGCACGCCAAGCGCCACCGGTCCGACACGCCGCTGCCCGAACCGGTCGAACAGGCGCGCGTAGAACGGCGTGACCGCGGCGACGGCGAGGATGTACATGGCGCTCATCGACCCGGCGACCGTCCAGTTGTCGTACATGTGGTTGAGCGCGAGCACGATGCCCAGCGACATCATCGAGATCGGCAATCGGGCCACCGCTCCGGAGATGCAGAACGCCTTGGCGCCGGGAATGCGGAACAGTTGCGCGTACGGCGACTGCGATGCGGCGGATCGGCTCTGCTGTTGAGCCCCGCTCATCGAGTGTTCTCCGGGGTTCCGGCGTAGATGAAGATGTCGTCCATGTCTGCGCCATCCTCGGGATGGTCCGCCGCGTATCGGGCGGCGATGCAGTTCAGCCCTTGTGGTCGTAGAAGCTCACGTCGCAACTGGAGTCGGTGTGCAGGTAGAACCGGGCGACCTGGCAATTCGCGAAATAGTCCATCGCCTGCCGCCAGAGCGAACCGCCGACGCCGTGTCCGCGAGCGCTTTTCGCGACGAGGAACAGCTCGATCTCGCCGAGCGCGACGTCGTTGATGTCGATTTCCCGTTCCATGCGCAGTTCCATCTCATGCCATTGCTCGGTCTCGGACAGGGTTTTCGCGCCGAGTGTCGACCGGTTCAGTTCGCCGTTGATCGCGGCGAGTTCCTGCTTGGCTTGCGGGAAGGCCAATGGCTCGCCGGCGACGCGCGACAGTGTGACGCCCATGAAGCGGCCGTCGAGTTCGGCGACGATGGCGCGGGTGGTCGGTTCGAGGTAGTGCAGCACGAAGTGCCGGGATATCTGCATGGACACCGGCGTGCCGGCGGCCGCGCTGCACTGACCCCATGTGCGGTCGAACTCCCGGACGATGTCGTCCAGATCATTCCAATGCATGGGCCGGTAGGTCACCGATTGCGATGGTTTCATCTCCTCGGCGGGCACTGTTGCCGTTGCCGGCGTAGATGCGATTGTGACGCCCGGCACCTCCTCCGGCGTGACGTCAGGCACGACGTCAGACATGACGTCACGCTGTGGGTCCGTCCCGATCGGCGTGCTCTCCGAGAGGTGCTCTCGTCATCGGCGGATGGCGTGGCATTGGTGATGGTGGCATTCATGACGGTGTTGTCGTGCGCAACCATGGTTCTGCTCCTTTGTGGTTGTTGCGTCCGGCACGTGTGCCCGCCCACACGTGCGCCAAGGGTCGCGGCATCCCTCCCGGCATGACGGCTGCGGCGCGTTCCATCCGCAGCGTGTGCCGCCCCCTTGGCGGTCACCTAGTCATTGTCGGATCCTTCGGGAATGCCGGAGCTCAACTCGGCTAGGATCTCTTGTTCGGTTTTCGCGCGGGCGTGCAGCTCGCGCGCGCCTTCATCAGGCTCACTCAGATAGTAGAGGGTGGCGTCGATTCTGTCCAGCGGCACGTGCTCGATGTACGACAGCAGCAGCCGATACCAGTCGAGCTGCACAAGCTTGTGTTCGATGTCCTGCGGCTTGCGTGGCTTGCGCCCGGTCTTCCAGTCGACGATGGTGTATTGCTTCGTCGGATCGTTCGCGTCCAGTCCGCCGTGGAACACCGCATCGAGTTTGCCGTTGACGATGACGTCACCGAGCTGGGGAATCGACACGACGATCTGGCGTTCCGCCCACGCCGGGCGACGCTCCGACCACGTCGATTCGGCGAGTCGACGCTGCCATACGGTGAGCTGTCGTTCCTTCGCCGTCAGTGTGTCGGATTTCATTTCCAGTTCGGACAGATCGTGCAGCAGGGATTCGCGGGTCACCGGCTCGCGGCAGGTGCCGGCCGTACCGGTTTCGATGCTGCTGGAATCGTATGCGCCGATGCCGTCTGCATCTATTGATTGGCCGTCGCCGTAGGCGTTGATGAATTGTTCCGCCCATGCGTGGAACAGGGTGCCCGCCCCAGCGGCGGGGGATGCGACGCGCGGGATGGGCCGGATCAGGCCACGCCAATAGCCGCGTTCCTCGCGCTGGGTCATATGCCCCGCTCTCACCTGCAACGCGGTGACGTTCTGCCGTCCGTGCTCCAGCAGGTGCTCCGCCTGACGGCGGACATAGCGGTCGATCTCGCGCTCGCCTCGGCCGAAGGACCATGGCATCAGATCGGGGTCTTCAACGAGCATTCGGGCGCGCGCCAGCAGGGAGTCCGGATCGTCGGTCACAAGCCCGGAATCGCCGGACAGCCCGCCGGTGAGCTTCGACAGGGTTTCCTCGGACAACTTGGCCGGCCATGTCGGGCCGCCGGCCTGTTCGCGTTCCTCCAATGGGGCGTTCCATGCCTCTTCGACGACATCCCGCTCATATTCGGTGGCGTGGTCGCCGACGAAGAACCCCTGCGGCCTGTCCACACCCAGCTGGTCCAGCGATGGGTGCGCAGACGCACCTGATGCCGCACCGGCCACCGCCAAGTCAGGGCTACTGTCGGCAATGGCATCCGCATTTTCGGAGTATCCCGCGCTCCCGCTCTTGCACGCGGATACCAGACCGCTCTCATGGCATAGCGAGTCCTGCATCTCCGTCCAGAATACCGACGGCTTCGAGGCGCTCGGTCTTTTGCCGGGACGGTTCAGGTACTGGCTCGGGTCTCGATCCAGAATCGAATACTGGCTGTAGGTGAGCAGCGCGTCTTTCTTGGCCCGGGTCAGCGCCACATATGCGAGTCGCCGTTCGTCAGCCAGCAGACGTCGGCCATATTCCTCTTCCTGGGTGAGATACCAGCTGGACGGGTCGGCGACATCCATATCGTCTCCGATGTCCTTGCTGCGCAGGTCTCCGTAAAACTCGTCGTCGATGACTTCGACATCGTCCAGGGCACGCAGTGTTTCGACCGGGGCGTCATCCGGATTCGCGTCGTGCGGGAAACGTGGCAGGATACCGGCGTCGACGCGCACGGGCGCAGGTACCGCGGCCGGGTCGTCCGCCCATGAACGAACCGTCGCCTTGTATTCCGGGGGAGTCCACGATTCGCCGGCACCGCCGCCGGGATGCTCCGCGTCCAGCTCGACATGCAAACCGCCCTGATTGCTGGGGAACACTCCTGATTGCATGGACACCACGGCGACGGCGTCCCATTCCAATCCCTTGGCCTGATGGATGGTCATCAGCACCACGTCCGCAGGAGTGTCGGGCACCGCCGCGGTACCCTCCTCTATCTGACCAAGCGAGTCAACCCATGACATGAATCCACGCAAAGTCGGATTCACGCCTTCGACGATTTCCTGCGTATAGGTGTCGACCAGTGCGGCGACCGACTGCAGAGGCGAACGCGCCTGCGTGGGGTTCACCGGCTGGGAGGGGTTTTTGACCGCCTGGGCGACGATTGTGTCGATGTCGAGGTTCAAGGCCCGCACCGCGGCGTCAATCACTTCCTTCAGCGGGTGATTAGTCACGGCATGCACACGCTGCAGTACTTCGCCCGCCTGTATGATACGGCGTGATGTCGTCTCGTCGAATCCGCCGCGACGCGACAGCAGCGACGGCAGGTCATCCCGCATCATCATGTCGATGAGGAACACCGCATGCGGCACTCGATCCCGGTATTGCTTAACGATGCCTTCACCTGCGGGTCGGCGAACGTCGCGATGTCGGAGCCGCCATCCGCTTCCGAAACGAGACCGGAATCAATGGACGTGGAGACTATTGCCTCATCATGACCATCATCGGCACGAGCGCCATCGGAGCCTGAACCTATGATGCCGGATTCGACCAGTGCACGGTAGCGGCATTGGCTGTCGAGATCTTCGGCCATGCCGGCGAGGCGGGTGAGCGATTCGGATCCCAAACCGAATCGCGGCGTAGCCAGCAGCCTCATCAACGACGCTGAATCGGTGTGGTCGGCGGCCGCATGCAGCAATGCGATCAGATCCTGGACCTCCGGCCTCTCCAGCAGCGCGGAGTAGCCGACGACCAACGTCGTCAGGCCCGCCCGTTCGAGTTCTTGGGCGAATTGCGCCATGTGCGTCTTGCCTCGGAACAGCACCGCCACATGCGGGGTATCGGAGGCGGCCGTGGCGGCGGCGTCCTTCCGGTACCGTGCGATGGCCTGTTTGGCGAAGCGTGCCACGGCATCGGCTTCCTGGCCGAAGGTGGCAAATCCCAGCACGCCGATCGTACCTTCCGCGGCGTTGTCCATCGCGGACAGGTTCGCGACGTCCACTTCGCGCATCAGGGAGCTGCCGGCCCGCCGTGGCGGTATGCGCAGCGGCTCGGTGAGGTTGTTGGCGGCTCTGAGCACGATGCAGGTGTTGCGTCGCGTGACGCTGAGCGGGTATGGTTTCGCGTCGGCGGGCATGCCGAAGTCCTTTTGGAACATGCGGAACGCTCCGGGACTGGCACCACGCCACGCATAAATCGACTGGAACGGGTCGCCCACCGCGTTCACCGCGGATCGCGACAGCCCGACGCCATCCTTGGACCATCCTCCGGCGCTGCGTGCCGCCTCCCGCCAGCGGAGGAAGACCTATCTGCATCGGCATCAGCGACTGGGGGTGGAACAGGGTGGCGAGGAGCATCGCCTGCGTGGTGGAGGTGTCCTGGTATTCGTCAAGCAGCACGTGCGTGTAACGGCGACGGTACCGCTCCCCGATGGAGGGGAATCGCGCGACGAGCTGGTAGGCGGCAATGGTGAAATCGCTGAATTCCGCCATGTTCTGAACCCGCTTTTCCCGCTCGTATTCCTCGACGAGCGTCAGCAGCGTCTCCCGACGCCGGGTCACGTCGCGCAGCTGTGCACACTTGTACACGCATATGTCACGAAGTTGCGCCCGGTATTCCTCCTGTTTGGCCGCGAAGGTCTCCTCCGTGTCCTTCTTGTTTTTTGTCGGAGCCTTGGCCTTCGGCGCTTCGTCAGGAACCGGCGTATCGCCAATGGCGATATCGAGTTGCGCGAGGAATGCCTGGTCCCAAGCCCGCACACGGCCGATGGCCTCGTCCATCGTTGTTGTGCTGCCACCGATCATGGCGTTGCCTATGGCATGCGACAACCCCAGTACACCATTCACCACGGTCTTGAACGCCCCGAGATCCTGCTCGAAGAGGATGTCCATGTGACGGCCGACCACGGTGGTCGCCAGCTGTATGGCACCGGCCTGGCTGAGCGGCTGCGTGTTCTGGTCGAAGCCGACAAGCAGGCCGTATTGCCGCACGATGGTCTGGAAGAACGCATCGTACGTCGACACCTCCGGCTTGAGGAACGCCCGGTTCGCAAAGCGCTCGTCTCCCCCGTCCGCCAGCACGGCGGCGGACACGCGCGACAGCAGTTCCGACGCGGCCTTGCGCGTGAATGTGAGGCCGAGGATGCGCTCGGCCGGCACGCCCTGTGCGATGAGGTTGATGATGCGGCGGGTCATCGTATAGGTCTTGCCGCTGCCCGCTCCGGCCACGACGAGCACGTCATCGCCGGTGGGCGCGTTGACGACTTTTGCCTGCTCGGGGCTGTCGGTAAATCGTGGTGCGTTCATGACTGCCTCGTTTCGAAGACGGTGTTGATTTCGCCGGCGCATGCCGGACATGCCGCTTTCATGCGGCAATACTGGAGATGATCCGATTTCGGCCTTGCCTGTATATGGGTCGACCGACTCGCCGCGGCGGCGTAGAACACTCTCGCGATCATGGAGAGCGACCATACGGCCTGCGTGCCGCGCATGCCGAGGAACTGTCGCCATGCCGCTGCGCTTACACCGGTCGGAGGCTCTTCAATCAAATCGGGAGCATCCGAAAGCTTATCGAGGGTCTTGTAGCGGTTCCGCGGCATGAACGATGACGTGTTCAGACTGCCATCGGCGAACAGCGCCGGCTGGTACATTCCCTCCTGCGCGTTGCTGGTTCCGGACGTCGCGGGTGCATCCTTCTGTGCGACATGGAACAGACCACTTTGCGCGATGTCCGGCATGACTTGCAGCGCTTCGGCTCCGCGCGGCCCGTTTTCCGGGAATGCGAGTCCCAGTTGGTAGCAGACCAGCTGAAGATCGTTGAATATGGCCTTGGTCGAAGGCACCTTCCCGGTCTTGTAGTCGATCAGGCGAACGTGACGCTTCCCGTCGGGCATGATTCTGGTCTCCATACGGTCGATGCGCCCGGACAGACGCACGGTCAGCCGGTCGTTCATGGCTTCGGGCCACCCGCCAACCAGCGATCCCATGATGGCGGCGAGTTCATCGCGGCCGATCGGGTCGACGCCGTCCATCGCGTTATAGGCGGCAAGAATGTCGTCCAAGCCGAATACCGCGATGAACGAACGCTCGCATTGTGCGCTTTCCAATGTACCGATCTGGAAGTTCTTGACGTTGTTTACCGGGTATTCGTCGGTGTTGGACATGACGAAGTAGCTGGCGATGTGGCCCAGTACGTCATGCGCGGTATTGTCCTTGCGCGTCGCGTTGTATTGATCGGCCGGGTTGGTGTTGGCCGTCGGATCGTCGCGCAGCTCCTCATAGATGGCGATCATACGGTCCCGTACCGTGCTGACGCGTTCCGGAATCGGCAGGTCATCGCGCCAGTCCGCCGCGTCCAGGCCCTCGTTGCTGGCGGTTTCGGCGACGGCGTGGATCAGCGAGCCGAACGAGGTCGCCACACTGCCGGCGCGCGGACCAGTGAACCGGTTTTCCATCATCCAACAGACGGGACATCCCCAGATGCTGTCCACGGCGGATGGCGACAATGTTGCGATCCGCGGCACCGATGATTGGCCTGTTCCCTCCGCGGCCTTGTCCGGTTCCGGAGCCGCCGCCCGCGATCCCACCGTGCGGGAGCCGGAAGACGCATCCTCGACCTCGTCGAGGAACGGCCAACGCGTGATGTCAGCGGCTTCGACACCATTGCTTGCCAGCAGTCGCAGCGCATCCACGGCATCTTGAGATTCCTTGGAACCTCGTGGGTGTACGGCGAGCGCCACGCGGGCGCGGCGACCAGGCCGCGAGGATCGGCGTCCAGACCTTGGAGCCGTCCGGCTTCACCGACCTGGGTATATTCCCGCCCTTCGGCCGACGCATGCCGTTCGCGGTTGAATCGTTCCGGCATGTATCCGTACAGGAAGTCAGATGGGGTCAGATCGTCGTTGTACACCGCACTTGCCGTGACCTGCTCCGATGCGCGGGTCAGCGCGACCAGCAGGCTTTTCTGCTCCGCATACAGCACGGATTCCAGTTTGTTGTCGCCATGCTCTCCGGAATCATCGGACAGCCCTCCATACAGCATGACATCAGCCAGATCCTCACCACCGAACATCGTGTTTCGGGCTGCCAGGTTCGGCCATATGCCTTGCTGGATGGCCGGAATCCACACCAACGGCCAGTGTCTCCCCGAGGAGCCCGCCGGCGTGGTCAGCGTCACGGCCTCGTCGATGGGGCCACTTTGGCCAGGGAATCCGCTTCGATGCGCATCGCCCTCACCTGCGCGAAGAATTCGGGCAGATCCCGGCTTGCGGCCGAGCCGGATGCATAGTCGAACAGCCGCATGGCCGTATCCAGACGGTCGTTGGCGGCACGTCCGGCATCCGTGTTGTTCAGGGCCTCGCGCTGCCAACGGGAGGCGACGTCGCACGCGTTCCAAGCCACGGACAACGCATACTGTGTTCCTTCGCCGGCAGTTGTCTCAGGCCTTGGGCCACCGTCCCCACCAGATTCCACAGGTGGGCAAACACGCGGGAATGCGGGTCTCCCCGCCCGCACACCTCCTGAACGGCGGCGAGCACGTCATCGGCGGTTATACCGGACGCGCCCTTCGTGCCCGCCCCGACAGCGGAACCGGCATCGTCGACAACGTCACCTGTACCGCCTAGACCGGCGACACCGCCATGCATCGCATGCGCGTCATCCGCGAATTCCAGCAACAGGTACATGGCATCGACGCCGAACTGGAGTTCGTCGCCTTGCGGTGCTTTGACATCGATGATCGTGTCGTCGGTGATGGTCTTCCGATCGCGCCCGGAGACGGCCCATTCGCGCCATTGCTCCCATCCGTGCATGAGCCTGCCCAAGGCATGCATTCGAGCGGCGTCACCAGCAATTCCAGCGTCACCGGTCTTCCCCGCATCGTCGGCGGCACCGCCAGGCACATCGTCGGACGCATCCCCCTCGCATATGTCCTCGCACGTGACGATCTTGCCGAGTGATGCCAACGCGTTCATGGCGGCGTCCACCGGCTCCAGCCTGGCCGGGTATCCCTCATGATCCCGTCCGCCGCCGACGCTGACCAGCGGGCATCCCATCACCGCGGCAACCGAGAGCGCACATACAGTGCGGTCTGCTGCAGATTCATGCCCAGCGCGGGCACCGTCTGGTTCCTGAGCATCGCCAATTCGAGCAGCGCGAACAATCCCTGCACGAACGGCTCGTCCTTCAACGGTCGTGTGACCGATGAATACCGTACGGGCACGCCGTCATGACGCAGCCGTTCGCCGATCGTGCGCACGGTGGCGTTGTCGTGCGCGATGACAGCCATGTCGTTCCAGTTGCGTCCTTCAAGGATGTGGGCTTGCTTGATGCGCCATACGACGTCTTCCGTCTCTTCGTCGGCCGAGCGGTACAGCGCGGTTTTCAGACTGCCATCGCCCGGCAGCGGATCGGCCTGGGGCAATGCGACAATCGGCAGACTCGCCGGCAGCTGCGGCAATTTGCCCGGCCTCTGCGGCAGAGGAACCGTCTCGTCCTGCGTGGATCGGATGGACAGGGAGATACGGGATGCGACCAGATCGCGATACGTATGACCGTCGACGTGGTCCACCGCACGCTCCTCAACTCGGCCATTTCCGGCACCGCCAGCCGGCAGACGAACCATGTCGGCGCCAAGCTGACGACGAATCTGGTCGAACAGGTATTCCGGATATGACCCGCGGAATGTCTGCACGGCCTCGTCCGGATTGCCGACCAGCAGCAGCCGCGTCCCCGCACCGCGCAGCGCCTTCAGGAACGTGAACCCGGCGAAGGTGAGGTCCTGACAGTCATCGACGACCAGCAGACGCGGCAGATCGTCATCGCCGACCATCCGACCGCCTTGGCCCCCTCGACCAGCAGACGCGACGAGTCCAACCGATACTCGCCCGGGTACATACGACTCACCGCGGTCTCGTATTCGCGGCGCAACGCGAACGCGAGACGCCACTGCACATGCAAACGCTCGACGCGCGGCGACCAATGCCTCAACGCCGACAGGGCCGTTCCTTCACGATCCTCGGAGACGCCCAGCTCATCCATGCGGGCCAACATGTCGCGCAGCTGCATGACGAAGGCGGCATTGACGCCTACGCCGGAATCCGCATCACCACCCTCGCCGTCGTTCCCGGCCACGGCATCGGCCAGCACGCCGTCCCAATCATCCCTGGCGAAGTATTCGCGCAGCAACGAGCACGTGCCGCATGGATCCCCCGCCCGCACATGAGCCACATGGACGGAGCACACCGAACGCAGCAGCGCATCCTGCTCGGCGCCGTTCAGCAACCTCGCAGCGGCTCGCCCGACCTCGAACGCATGACGGTGATCAGCCGGAACGCGATGGCCGACAGCGTCGTGACCGGTCGCGCCTGGGAGGTCGCCCCCAGCTCGCGAATCACCTGATCGCCTATCACATCGGCGATCTGACGCCCGGATACCGTCATTATCGCTCCGGATTCGCCGAACCGTCGCAGCCCGGCCATCAAGCATCACGGGCCAGCGTGCTCTTGCCCACGCAAGGAGCACCAACACCAGCAGCGCCTTGCCGGATTCCCCTCCAAGCAGTGCTTCAACCGCCTTCATGGCACCTCCATTCCCGTCGCCGGCCCCGTCGTCCGTCAGACAGTTCCTCCATCATATGCCAACAATCGAAAACCGAACCATATGTTCCGTTTTTTATATCAGTTTTATTCTGGACTAACTGCGTCATCGCACGGCAGCTCCTGCCTGCGGCGAGCACTCCTCAGCGCTCCCCATCAAGGGTTGTGCGTGGGAACACCTCGGAATAGAGTAAGAAGAAGAGATGTCGTAAGGGGGATAGCCAAATGCCGGCACAGCCAACACCGCCGCGGATATCCGGCTATGATTTCATCCAGCCACTCGGCACCGGCGCCACAGCCAGCGTATACCGGTACCATCAGCGCGTCCCCAGCCGCGACGTCGCCATCAAGGTCAGCAGCGCCACCCTCGACCCCCGCGCAGCCGCCCGATTCCGCAATGAGGCGAACTACATGGCGGAGCTTTCCGCGCACCCCTACATCCTTTCCATCCACGACGCCGGCGTGACCAGCACCGGACTTGGCTACATCGTGCTGGAATACGCGCCCGGCGGCTCCTATAAGGAGCTGATCCGCAAGCGACCACTCACCGCCGACCAGATGCTCGACCTGGGCATCAAACTTTGCAGCGCCCTGTTCACCGCGCACTGCAAAGGCATCCTGCACCGCGACATCAAGCCCGCGAACATCCTCATCACCCCGCAGGGACTGCCGGTGCTCGCCGATTTCGGCATCTCCACGAATGTGTATCAGGCGGGAACCCAGACCGGTTTCTCCGTGCCATGGGCCGCGCCGGAAGTGCTGACCGGACGCAGCGGCGGCACCGAAGCCGCCGACATCTACTCCTTGGCGGCGACCCTGTACGCCACACTGACCGGCCGTTCGCCGTATGAGCATGGTTATCAGGCGCATACGCAGCAGGAACTCGCGCAGGTCATCGTCAGTCGCCGCCTGCCGCCAATCGGCCGCCCTGATGTGCCCGCGGACGTCGAACGTGTACTCGTCAGGGGGCTCGACAAGAACCCGGACAACCGTTACGGCACGGCGCTGGAATTCGCCCGCGCGATGCAGCAGGTGCAACAGGCTTACTACGGCCATGCCACGCCCGTCACCGTGGAAGGCGTCCCCGAATATCCCAGCAGCATGACCGGCAAGCGCCGCGTCGCGCCCGGCCCCGCGAACGTGACGCGAATGGACGCTCCCACCGGTGCGTGGAAGAAGCCGCTGTCCATCACGGCCGTGGTCGTGGCTGCGCTGACGGCGGTCGTCCTGACGTTCGTCTTCGTCGTAATGCCGCACATGGATGACACCGCGACGCGCAACCGCACATCGGTCTCCACGCCGGGCGCCACCGGCGACTCCAACGGAACGGACGGCAATCCCGACGACATCACGGGAGCGAAGTGGTGCCGACGCCCGAAAACCTGAACGGAACCTACGACGGCACCACCGTCACGTTCACCTGGACGAACCCGCAGCCCAAGGACGGCGACATGTACGCATGGTCGCCGGTACAGGGCAATTCTGCCACTTCCGGCCCCAGTACCAGCACCAACATCGTGGCCGACCGCAAAGTCGAGCTGCATGACGTGACCGACAAACAGACCTGCATCGAAGTGAAGATCGTGCGCAGCGACAAGCAGATGTCCCAGGATCCGGCCATCGCATGCGCGGTGAGGCAATAGGAACGCACTATATGAAGGACTGCACCATGCGGCACGGCATTGCACGAGAAGCGAGCAAACGAGAGAGAAGAGGATGCCATGAGCAAGCAGCCTAACCAGCGCCAACGCGAGCGGGCGTTCCGCTCCTCCATGCGCCGCCTGGTCTCGCCTGACGCGCACCGTTGGGCGATGCCCGTCATCGCGCTCGTCATGCTGATCGGCATCATCGCCGGCGCCATCTGGGTGAGCTCCATCACCCGCCAACACGTGCATCTCGACGACGGCACCGTTTGGGTCACCTCGCTCAAGAACCGCAAGGCGGCCCGCTTCAACGTCAAGCTCAAGGAACCGGATTCGGCGGTGGCCTCGTCTGCAGCCCGTTTCGACATCGTCCAGCACGACAGCGACACGGTGCTCACCGAAGGCGCGAAGGCCACCGGCATCTCCTCCGCCACGCTGGGTACCACCGGCAGGACGGAGACCAAGGGAGACACGACCGCGGTGACCGGCGGCGGCACCATCGCCTTCCTGAACACGAAAAACGGCAACGTGTGGGTCGGTCGCAGCTCCGACCTCAATTCCGTCAACCCCGCCACCAGCGACCCGTCCATGCGGCTGGGCACCGGAGCAAGATCGCGGTCACCCATGACGGCACCGTGTACGGATACCGGCCCTCCGACGGTACCGTGCTCACGATGCAGGATCCGACAGGCAAGGCCGTGCAGGGTAGCTCCCTCACCGAAGGGAAGACCGTATCCGCCGACGATTTCACCGTGGTGGACGGCACCGCGGTCGTCACATCCGAGGGCAGACTGTACTGGCACAAGGGCAGCGCCGACACCGGCGCCAACAGCCCGTTGACGCTGCAGTACCCCGACACGGACGGCCGTCAGGAGTCCTGGGTCGCGGCCGCCGGCAAGAACGGCCTGTACCTGGTCGAACTGGGCAAGGGAGAGAAGAAAGTCAACACGCTCACCTCCGGCGGTGCCGGAGACGCAGCCAAACCGGTCTCCACCGACGGCTGCGTGTCGGCCGCGTGGGCGCAAAGCGCGAACAATTACGTGCGTGTATGCTCGCCGAACGTCAGCAACCCGGAATTTGGCTCGCTGCAATCGGTCAGCGCCACGTCGGATTTGGTGTTCCGCACCAACCACCGCCTGACCGTACTCAACGACGTGGTCGACGGCAACGTGTGGAACCCTTCGGACTCCACCAAGGTCATCAAGATACAGTGGAACACCATCCAGACCGAGCAGACCGCCCAGCAGAAGCAGAACGACCAGTCCGCCAACAACCAGCGCAACTTCAACAAGACCTGTTCCGCGCAATCCGGGCAGATCAAGGCGCAGGACGACGAGATCGGCGCCGCGCGGGCGGACAACAGATCCTCGACGTGCTGCGCAACGACGAGCAGACAGACTGCTCCGTGCTGCAGATCACCAAAGTCGGGGCCCCGGCGGGCGGCGATATGACCGTATCGCCGGTGTACGACGGCCGGTACCTGCAGCTGGACGCCTCGGCGGCCTCGGCCGGCACGGTGACGTTCACCTATGACATCAGCGACGGGCGCGGCCAGACCTCGACGGCCAAGGTGACGGTCACGCTGACAGCTCGTCCGCCAATCACGCTCCCAAGCAGGCCGACACGCCGCCCGAATACGACGTGGAGCAGGGTGCCACGTACACGACGAACGCACTCGGCAGTTTCCAGGATCCCGACGGCGATCCGATGACATTGGTGTCGGCGGTCCCGCAGAACAGCGACCAGGTCGTCGTCTCCACCCGCGCAGACGGGCAGCTCGTGTTCAACACCGGTTCCGCCACCTCGGGGCGAGTGGGCGTGCAGGTCACCGTCTCCGACGGGCAGAACACCGGCACCGGACTCGTGTACTTCTCCATCCGCCCGGCAAACACGCTGCCGGCGACCATCGACGCCGTGGTCAAGCAGACCACACCGAACACCGAGACCACGGTCAACCTCAAGCCGTACGTGCATGGCACATCGGCGCAGCCCGCGCAGCTGTCCACCGTGGAACCGCCCGCGAAAACCAGCGCGACCATGAACGCGGCGGACCTGTCCTTCACATTCAAGGCCACCGCCACGGCACGTATTACGTGCCTTACACCGTCACCCAAGGCTCCATCCCGTCCACCGGCCTCGCACGTCTTGAGGTGCAGCCGGCCGCGGGCAAATCCGCCAAGCCAGTCGCGGCCAACGATGTGGCGCTGCTCGGTTCGAACAACACCGCCATCGTCGAACCGCTCGCCAACGACGTGGATCCGATGGGCGGCGTGCTGTCGGTCACGTCGGTCGATGCCGACCCGTCGCTGGGCATCAAGACCGGCCTGGTGAGCCACAAGCGCGTGTATCTGACCGCACGGCAGGTGCCGACCAAGCCCGTGGAGATCACGTACACCGTCGCCAACGCGGCCGGCTCATCCACCGGCACGATAGTGCTGCAGCCGCCGGCACTGACCGCCGGCAACTCCGCGCCCAAGGCGTCGAACGTCAACACGCAGGTGCGCACCGACGGCATCGTGTCGATGAACGTGCTCGACCATGTCTCGCATTCCGACGGCACCACGGTGACGCTGCAGCAGAAGCTGCAGTACGACAAGGACACGTTCAAGGGACTGGTGTTCGTTTCCGGCGACACCGTGCGTTATCAGGCTTCCAAACAGACGGGCGTGTTCCCGGTGACCTACACCGTCAAGGACAATCTCGGCAACTCGGCCTCCGGCACAATCACCATCACCGTGCATCAGAAGGACGCCAAGAACAAGGCCGCCCCCACTCCGCAGGCGTCGAGGCGCAGGTGGCCGCGGGTCAGAAAGTGCGCATACCAATTACACTGACCGGCATCGACGTGGACGGCGACGACGACCAGCTGCTCGGCCTGGGCAACAAGGCCCCGCAACTGGGACGCATCACCGAGGTCGGCGCGAACTACATGATCTACGAGCGTACGAGGACTCGTCAGGCACCGACACGTTCTCCTACGCGGTGGAGGATTGGACCGGCCAGCGCGCACAGGCACAGGTCAGGGTGGGCGTGTTCCAGGGCGCGTCCGACTCCGGCGTGTACGCGCGGGACGACGAGATCACGCTGCGCCCGCACACGGCGGCCACGGTGCCGGTGACGCTCAACGACATTTCCGGGGACAACACCGATCTGACCGTTTCGAAGAAACTGGAGTCACAGGGTATCTCCGGGGCGAGCGTGAAGGACAACATGATCTCGTTCACCACGCCCGACCAGGCGGGAACGTTCTACATCATGCACACGGTCGCCGATAAGGCCGGCCTGAGCGACACCGCGACGTTGACGGTCAACGTCGACCCGAATGCGACCATCGAGCCGCCCACCGCCTATGACTACCGCGTACCATCCGCCGCGACCATCGACAAGCGGACCGTCGAGGTCGATGTCTCGCAGTGGATCGCCAACCCGTCCGGCACCGCGAACGAACTGAAGGTCGGCGTCGACCCGTCCGCCACCGACCACGCGAAGGTCAAGGGCGGCGAGAAGTCGACCGTCATCTCCGTGGATCTGACCGACGAGGCCCGTTCGGTGCCGTACACGGTAACGAACACGACGTACGGCATCACCTCCACCGCGTTCATCCAAGTGCCCGCATACGGCGTGTTCCCGCCGACGCTGCGTCCGAAGGCGCCGCCGCTGAAGGTGAACTCGCGCGAGACCATCACCATCAACATCGCCGACTATGTGCGTGTGGGCGCCGGCAAGACCGCTTACGTGCAGTCCCCCGAATCGGTCAGCGCCACCAAATCGGATGGCGGCGACCTCTACGTGAACGACACGACGCTGAAATTCACCGCGCCGAAGGATTACAGCGTCCCGCCTCGATCACGTTCACCGCGGCGGACGGCAAGGGCAACGACAAGACGCAGATCATCAACTCCGCAGTGCTGACCCTGCCGATCACGGTCATCGGCCGCGAAGTGCCACCGCCGACCTTCTCGTCGTCCACGATCGACGTGGTGGCAGGTGAGGATGCAAGATCATCGACCTGACCGCGCTGACCCACTCCCCCGCTGGCACATACGAAGATGAGAAGCAGTACACATATTCCGGCGGCAGCGAATCGGGCGGCATCACCGCGCGCGTCAGCGCCTCCGGCCAGTTGACCGTCAGCGCCCCCAAGGATGCTACCGTGGGATCGCTGGCCAGCATCCCCGTGACCATCATCTATTCGGGCGGCACGGTCAAGGCCGGCATGACCGCCCGCGTGGTGCAGTCGAACCGCCCGCTTGCCCGTATCGGCGCGAAGACGGTGAAGCTCAAGGCCGGTTCGACCGAACGGGTGGACCTGTTCTCCGACGCCTACAATCCGTTCCCGGATTCGTCGCTGACCGCCGTCAGCTGCAAGTCCGACGATTCGGCGAAGCTGACCGTGAACTGCTCTTCGAACGGCAACATCAGCATCACCGCCGGAACCGATATCGGCGCATCCTCGAACACCGTGCTCGTCACCGTGCAGGACGGCACCCGTTCGCGCGACCGACAGGTGACCGCCACCATCACCGTCTCCGTGGTGGACAAGCCCGGCGCGCCGCTGCTCTCCCCTGTCTCCGGGCAGCCGGCTGACGGTTCGGTGAACCTCTCGTGGACCGCAGGCGCGGCCAACGGCAGCCCGATCACCGACTACGAGGTCGATTGGGACGGCGGCAGCAAGTCGTGCGGCGCGGTCACCACCTGCCAGATCACCGGGCTGACCAACGGCAAGGAATACTCGTTCACCGTCAAGGCGAAGAACGAGGTCGGCTGGTCGAAGCCGTCTACCTCGGTCAAAGCCATGCCCGACAAGGTGCCCGATCCACCGAAGAAGGTCACCACCGAGGCCGGCTACCAGCGTGTGACGGTCAAGTGGGATGTTCCGGATTATGTCGGTACGAAGCCGGACAGCTACACGGTGACGCTGACCGGTTCGGGCGGCGGTTCCGTCACCAAGGAGACCTCCGGCAATTCCCTAGTGTTCCCAATCGACAACAGCGCCACCGGCGATGGCACCTCATACACCGCCACCGTCAAAGGAAAGAACCGTGCCGGCGAAGGCCAGCCCAGTGCCGCCAGCAACGCGGCGACGCCCTGGGGCGACCCGGACGCGCCGACGGTCAGCCTATCGGTAATAAAGGGCAATACATTGAAGGCCACGTTGACGCTCGGCAACATGCACAACGCGGGATGTTCCAGCGTGGAACTGAGCGGCGCAATCTCCATGTCGGCCCCCTGCGGCACCCACACCTTCACCGATACGATAAGCCGCGATCAGTGGTATGAGGAGCTCAGTGTCAAGCGACCGTGAACCCGCAGCAAAGCGGCGCCAAACCAGCTTCGGCTGACTCGAACAAGGTGACGCCGCAGTACAAGATACAGCCTCCGAAAAACCTGCAGGTGACGCTCAAAGGTAACGAGTGCTCCGTGTCGGTTGCGGTAATGGCGAGCATGACGGACTCTCCATTTTCGCCAACGGTCAGGAGTACAGAGGCAACGGCGATTCAGCCGCCGCAACTTACCGCATCAACGTGGGAAACCTGCGGCACTGTATCAGCTACGCAGTCGTTCAAGGGGCACTCCAGCGAAGCCATCATATTTGACGGTAAGGGCCTTGTATACAAGACCCCAGCGAAGATCGAACCGCCTACGCTGGCGTGGAGCACGACAGACCGTAACCGCATCACGGTGTCCGGCGGCAGCGTGAACCTCTACGGCCAGCCGGCAACGGTCCTTGTCGCGTTCTCCACTACCAGCGGCAAGCCGACCGGTGAAAGTGATTGGAACGTCACATGGAGCACAGCTTCGAAGCAGGGGTACATCGATATCTCATCGTTCAGGATCGACACGGAAAAGCTGTATTGGTACATCAGCGTGACCGGTGCCGACTCCGCGCTGAACACCGCCGACGACATCAGGGAAGTCCAAGGAATGCGCAAACCGGCCGAGGGATCCGGAACGGTCACGGAAGGCGTAGACCCGAGCCGCATCCGACGCCGGTCGTTCGGTTCCATGCCATCCATCAGCACACTGGCCTCAAACCGACCATGATTTATCAACCATCCATCAACCGATACGACAACACCGTCCACCACACACATCAAGGAGTATCACGATGAGCGAGAGCAACGAACTCGACGACGCCACGCAACTGTCCGACAGGACGGTGTTGTCGGACAAGACCGTCCTGTCGTCCGGCAACACGGCTCAGTCCGCCGAGGCCACGACGAATGCAGCCGCACCGAGCACAGTGAAAAACAGTGCCGGGGAAAACGCAGCCGAGAAAAACGACACCGCGGAAGGCAACGCGGAAAAGAGCACAGTAGCGCAGTCCGTCTCATCAGCGAGCGGCGATGGGACTGAGGTCTCCGATGAGACGGTGTTGTCCGACGGCACCGTGATTTCCGAGACACCGCATGCCAGGGGCGGTGCCGCGGTTGGTGAGGCCGACAAGTCGAAGGGGGCACCGACCGTGGCCATTCCTACGTTGCCGAAGCGCCGCGGAGGTGCTGCTGCTGCCGGCAAGGCAATCCGAGGCAAAAAGTCGGCACAAGCCAAGCCGTCACAAGCCAAGAGCGTACAGAACAAGTCGGCGCAGTCCCCGGTGCAGAACAAGACGAACGACGAGGCCGTCTCGCCCGTCAGTGACACCGGCGACAACACCACGAACAACGGCCCGACCAAGACCGGCGTCGATCTCGATGCGACGCAGCTGAGCTCCATACAGCACCCGACCACCGCACCCGCGGCCAAGATTCCGAACGTCGCCTTTCCCAAAGCCAGAACCGCGAATACTCCCGTGGCGGCAGCCGCGCGCCCAGTGACCGCGAACCCGGCCGTCGCGAACACCAACCCGCAGACCCCGGCCAGCGCAACGACATAGCCTACTTCAAGCAGGCGTTCGACGCGCTGCTCGCGAACGTCTCCACCGTCGTGGTCGGCAAGGCACATCCGATCCGTCTATGCCTGACCGCCCTGCTCGTCGGTGGCCATGTCCTGCTCGAAGACAACCCAGCACCGGCAAGACTCAGCTGGCACGAGGCATCGCGAGCTCGATCAGCGCGTCGTTCAAGCGCATCCAGTTCACGCCCGACCTGCTGCCGTCCGACGTGGTCGGCATCACCTTCTACGACCAGAAGCACGGCGAGTTCGAGTTCCGCGAGGGCCCGGTATTCGCGTCCATCGTGCTCGCCGACGAGATCAACCGAGCCTCGCCGAAGACCCAGTCCGCACTGCTGGAGGTCATGGAGGAACAGAAAGTCACCGTGGACGGCGTCACACACGACGTGCCGCAGCCGTTCATCGTGATCGCCACGCAGAACCCGATCGAACAGCTCGGCACATACAAGCTGCCCGAAGCCCAGATGGACCGTTTCCTCATCAAGACGTCGGTCGGTACCCCGGCCATCAGGTAAGCGTTGACCTCCTGCGGCAGGTCAACATCCGCGACCGCGCGCAGACCGTCTCCCCCGTGCTCGCCGGCGATGACATCCTCGCGCTGCGCGGCATCGGAGAGCGCATCCACATCGACGACAACATCCTCGAATACATCGTGCGCATCGTCGAGGCGACCCGTCATGACGAGAACATCGCCATCGGCTCGTCCATGCGAGGCGCGTTGGCGCTGACCCGCTGCGCGCGCATCTGGGCGGCCTCCGACGGGCGCGGATACGTGGTGCCGGACGATGTCAAGGATCTGGCGATCGCCGTGCTGTCGCACCGCATCAAGCTCACCGCCGAAGCCACCTTCGCCGGTCTGACGACGGACGAGGCCATCAGCCGGATGCTGGAGACCGTGCCGGCGCCGTCGCTCGGCGCGTGAAAGGCGTTCCATGCGCAGGCACAACGACAGTTCATCATTCGAAGCAAGGCCGCAGAAGCCGCGGAAACCGCGCAAGCCGAAACCACGGAACGAGCGAGGCCAACAGGCATCGGGCAAGTCGGCGCGCCACAGGCGACGGCTTAGCTCGGCACGCCTGTGGCGCCGCTGCAAGCGCGCGGTCAGGCGATTCTTCACCTCGTTCATATCCCCACTGGGCTGGACCGTGGTCGTCATCGGCATCGTATGCGCGGCCGGATTCCCGTTGGTTCGCTGGCATGAGCTGCTCGCCATCGCCGCGGTGGCGCTGATGATGATCCTCTGCGCATCGTGCTCTCGCTTGGCAATACCGGTTCAAGGCGTCCATCGCCGTGTCGCGTCGCCGCGTCACCGTCGGCGACGACGTCCATGTGACCGTGGACATCGACAATCCCGGGCGCACCCCCACCACGACCGCACGCGGCGACCTGCCGTTGGGCGAGGCTCACGAGCGTTCGGCATCCCCATGCTGGCGCCGGGCCAGTCCAAGCAGACCGATATCGAGTTCACCACCGTCTCCCGCGCCGTCCTGACCGTCGGACCGTTGAACATCCGCAAGGGAGACCCGTTCGGCTGGTGCGCCACGAGAAGGCGCTGGCCGAACGCATCACCGTCTATATCCATCCGAACATCGTGCGGCTCAACACGCTCAACGCCGGCGTCGCACGGGATCTGGAAGGCCAGCCCAGCGGTCAGATCGTCGACGACGACCTCGACTTCTACGGGCTGCGCGAATACGAGCCGGGCGACGACGTGCGCAACGTGCACTGGCTCAGCTCGGCGAAGACCGGCACGCTGATGATCCGCCAGTACGAGGCGACGCGGCGGACCGACACGAGTATGACGCTCGACGTGAACCCGCAGGATTACGTCAGTCAAGAGGAGTTCGAGATGGCCGTGAGCGTGCACGCCTCGCTGGGCGTGCAGTGCCTCAAACAGGACCGTCCGCTGCAGACGCATGCCGGCAGCGCGCATGACACGCCGAAATTCCCGATGGGGTTCCTGGACGATTGCAGCGCCATCACCCCGCGGACCGACGACAACCCGAATCTGGTGGAGAGCACGCTGCGACACTCGCCCGACAGCTCGTTCTACTTCTTCACCGTCGGCTCGCTCAAGCAGCTCGACCATATCAAGCGCATGGTGCTCGCGCTGCCGAAATCCGCCACGTGCCTCGTGCTGCAGACCTCGCCGGGCGACGTGCGCGCAATCAAGCATTTCACGGACTTCACGCTGGCCACCGTCGGCTCGCTTGACGACCTGCCGCTCATCATGGAGGTGCTCGCATGAACGATGTGATCGACAGCTCACTCGGCTCGTTCTCCTCCACGTCGGCCGTGGCGCCCTGCCCGGCCAGGTCGGGCAGACCAGGCGTCCGTTCTCCGGTCTCGGCTCAACCGTGACCGGCACGGGCACCACCACCGGCTCATGGGCGGAATCCACTCATTCAGTGATCTGGCTGACACGCGGCGGCAACCGTCTGCCGCTCGCCCGCGTCGGACGCCGCTCCTGGGGCACGAACCTCATCAGCGTGGCCGTCATCGCGCTGACGTCGCTGATTGCCGCATCCAATCTTCTCGACGTGTACGGATCAGCCGCCATGTGGGCCGTCGCCGCTGTACCGGCCACCCTGCTCGGCGCCCTCATCGCCTATGCAGGGACCGCACCCGCGCTGCGCCTGTGGTGGCAGATCGTGTTCCTGATCGTTGCGCAGGGCGTCATCGGCCCGGTCATCGCGCTGAACGACACCGCCATCAGCCATGTGATTCCCTCTGTGGAAACGCTGTCACAGGGGTTCGTCAGCACCTTCGGCGCGTTCAAATACCTTATCGCCGTACCGCCGCCGACCGGTTCCGGCGATGGCAGCCTGATGGCGGCATGGACGATATGCCTATGGCTGTCATTCCTCGCCGGCGTGTTCGCCATCGGCGACAAACGGCAGCTCAGCGTGCTGAGCCTGCTGCCGATCGCCATCGACTGGTGGTCTGCGCCCTGTTGGCACGCAGACCGGTTTCCAGCCCATAGCCTCCGGCGTTCTCATCGGCCTCATCATGATCGTCTGGCTGTCATGGCGATGGCAACTTCTGGAACTGGGACGCTGGATCAGCGCCACGATCATCCTGCTGCTGGCGGCCGGCCTGGGCGTGGGCGCATGCATGGGCATCGGGCAGTCACGTCTGATCCTGCGCGACTACTACGATCCGCCGCTCAGCCCGTACGATTACGCAAGCCCGCTCAGCGGCCTGCGCTCCTACGTCAAGGACCACAAGGATGACACGCTGCTCACGGTCACGAATCTGCCGAGGCACGCCGGTCAGGCTCGCGGTGATGGACCAGTTCGACGGCAACGTGTGGAACCTGTCCGACTCCACCGAAGCCTCGGACTCATCCGACTACCGACGCGTCGGCACCCGCATCCCCAATACGGTGGACGGCAAGAAGTTCACCGCCACGTTCACCATCGACAAGGGTCTGAGCGACAAATGGCTGCCGCTGGCAGGAGCGGCGAGCAGCGTCGACGTCACGTCAGCGGGAAAGACCGGAGGCGCCAACGGAAACGGCGGCGGCGAATCCCGATCCTCCGCCGGCCACACGCTCTTCTACTACAACGAGAGCACGCAGTCGGCCATCATCCCGGCCGGGCTGTCCACCGGCATGACCTATACGGAAAGCGGCATCATCGCCCCCACACCCACCGACAAGGAGATCGCCAAGGCCAACGCGGCGGTCACCAACCAGCCGGGCACCAAGGACGTGCCTGACTCGGTGGGCAAGTTCGCCTCGTCGGTGGCGGGCGGCGAGGACACGGCCGGCGCGCAGGCGCAGGCGCTGGTCGCGCAGCTCAAGGATTCTGGTTGGTTCTCGCACGGCCTGACCGGCGACTATCCGTCGCTGCCCGGACATGGCAGCTATCGCATCAACGCGCTGCTCGCTGGATCCGCGATGGTCGGCGACAGCGAGCAGTATGCCTCCGCCATGGCGCTGATGGCCCGCGAACTCGGCCTGCCATCCCGCGTGGTCATGGGCTTCCTGCCCAAGAACGACGACGGCGACATCAGCAACGACCGCACCGAAACGGTCAACGGCACCTCGACCGTCAAATTCACCGGCAACGACATCGAAGCATGGGTGGAGATCAATCTCGAAGGCTACGGCTGGGTCGCGTTCTATCCGACGCCTAAAGAGACGAAGATACCCGACGACAACCAGAACCTCACCCCACCCAACCCGCAGACGCTGGTCCGACAGCCTCCCGTGCCGCTCACCGACCCGCTGCGCGACGAGGAGCAGGCACACGGCAAATCGGCGCTGGCCGGCGAGGATGCCACCGATGAGCCGGCGGCATCCATCTGGAGCACCATCGGACGCATCGCGGCGAAAGTCGCCATCTACGGCAGCCCGGTATGGATACCGCTGCTGATCTGTCTGCTGATCCTCGCACTCAAGACCGTCGCCCTGGCCCGCCTGCGCGCACGGCGACGCGCGCAGCGCATCACCTCCGG
>ENA-OQDE01000387-OQDE01000387.1-human-gut-metagenome-genome-assembly--contig:-NODE-387-length-27233-cov-6.933004_pt1 | contig 27233 bp, 26 predicted proteins | sample MGYA00242768_ERZ504595 | MGnify/ENA primary metagenome ERZ504595 (study PRJEB26092, sample SAMD00036307) | human gut metagenome | host: Homo sapiens | study: EMG produced TPA metagenomics assembly of... | reverse complement strand
CTTGCTTTTCTTTCTTACCTCAGAGAAAAACAAGGATACTAATAGTTCTATTATAGCCCTACCCAATTGCATTGTAAACTTTATTTTGCTTTTTATTGATATCTGTAATAAGTTTTATTTCTCTGCACTTTCTTTTTCCATTTTGTGATATACTAAAACATATTTGAAAAATCTTTTCCCCAAAGGAGTATCTTATGCAGCCGCTTGATGCCGTTTATTTACAGATTTTAAAAAATTTATGCACGGATTTGTCCGAACCGGTCCCGCTTGATGGTGTGGATCCGTCCGCCTTATACCGTCTGGCCGAAAAACACTGTTCGCTTCCGTTTCTTCTGCCATATTTTGAACAGCAGCCGCAGTTTTCTGCTCTCAAACAGCAGACGAAGCAGATGCTGCTCTCCTATTATCAGCTGGAACATTTTACACGCCTTACTTTTTCGCTCCTCCTTGCGGAGAAGATTCCCTGCTTTCTCTTAAAGGGCATCAGTCTCGCCGCCAATTATCCCATTCCCGAATATCGGAAGCTGGGAGATCTGGATCTTTATATTCCCGAAAAAGATGCTTTTTCCCGTGCCTGCCGGATTCTTAACGCTCATGGCTACACGGAGGAGCCGGAGGAGAGCGATCACCATGTCACCTACCGCTTCACTTTTCCCGAGACTGGCCGCTCCTTTACGCTGGAACTCCATTACCGCATCGTCGGTATTTATCAGTTTTCCCGGGCCAATGAACTGGTGGACGAAATTTTTTCCGCCAGTCATCTGAAACCATCTTTCGTGGAACTCTACGGTCAGACCTATCCGGTACTGCCGCCAACGGAAAATGTGTTTTACATGCTGCATCACATGCTCAAGCATTACCTCTACAGCGGTTTTGGCAGCCGTCTGCTCTGCGATTTCACTCTGTATCTGGAACGTTATGCCTCCGAGGTTAATTTTGAAAAAATCCACTTCTGGTGCCGGGAATCGAAAATTTTTCATCTGTATGAGCTGATTCTGGAATCCTGCCGTATTTATTTCGGTCTTTCTGCCTCCATTGATCCGCAGGTTCACTGCTCTGCCTCTGACTGTGCCATTTTTCTGGAAAAAATTCTCGCAGACGGCGATTTCGGCAGTGATACACAGAGAAAAATTGTCAGCAGCGGTTCCTACCAGCACACCGGTATCCATGCCTGGTTCCACGAAGGCCATATTCAGATGAAGCTGCGGTTCCCAAAGCTTCATAAATGCGTACTTCTCTGGCCGGTTCTCTGGGTCATCACATTTTTCTGTTTCCTGTCCAACACCTACCGTATCCGCCACACGACACTGCGGCAGACGCTGGCAGACTTCCGGGCCGATAACCGGAAGACCAAGCTGTTAAAAATCTTCGACAACAACGATTTGCAATAAAACGAAAAACGAGTAAGCGAACGTCTCCCCTGTTCACTTACTCGTTTTTCTGTTCTGTCAATCTATGGGAATGCGTCTTCCCTCTGCCTATCCCCTTGCAAAGGTTCCACGCCTGTTTTTAATAAAAATGCTGATATCCGATCTGAATTCCGCTGCCGTAGCCGCTGTTGAAATACAGGCATCCGCCAACCGGGCTCTCACCTGCAAGTGCAGCCTGTGCAGCTGCGTAACAGTCACTTCTCGCTCCGCGTGCGAGCACACTCTGGAAAGTTCCGGTCGCAACCGGTGTAAACTGTCCACTCTGATAAATAACGCCGGAAATGCTGTTCGGGAAGGAACCGCTGTTGACACGGTTTACTACAACCGCTCCGACTGCCACCATTCCTGTGTAGCTCTCGCCGCCTGCCTCGCACTCGATCAGTGCTGCAAGCATTGCCACATCATTGCTGTCTGCGGAAATTACCGATGCACTGCCTGCTGTGGAGCTGCTGCTGCGCTGCTTGCCGCACAGGCCTGTGATGCCTGGTATTCCTCCATGGAAACAGCACCTTTTAACTCCTCTGAAAGTGTCACATAGTCTCCATGAACGTATGCGCTGCTTCCGCTGTACTGGATCTGATACCAGTCAGCCTCTTCGCCGAATATGCTGACTTCACCATTCTGTGTCAGTGTTCCAACCTGCGCGGAATCTGTGGATGCTGCCTCACGGACACGAAGGCTGTCCGCCTGAACAACTCCGGTGATACCGCACATATTGCGGTAATGTGCTTTTGCCTCTTCCCCAAATACCAGATATTCATTCTTTATGTAGCCTTCTACACCATTGGAAGAGATCTTGCTCCACTCGTCTCCTTTTTCTGTTACAGTAACCGCATAGCCCGGCATCAGACTCCGACGATCTCGGAATCTGCGTTTGCCTCGCTGCGGATGTTGACATATCCTTCTACGTTTGCTGCAGCCATTGTGCTCCAGTCTGTTTTATTTAAAATGGTTTCTTCCTTTGTCTCTGCTTTTACGGGTGCAGCCATGATGACAGTCAGTGTGAGCACGCTCCCCAGGATGCCCGGCACATAACTTTTTTTGAATGTCATACTTACCTCCTGAATAATTATTACGTTTTTGTTACATCTTGTTACAAACCGATTCTACCAGTGTTACATCTTTTTGTCAACTAGAATATTTCGACAACATTCCTGTCTTTTCCCATCGTTTTTTTCATAGAACCCACAATTTTTCACCACTTTTCCGCTTTTTTGACGAATTGGATCGGTTTTTATTCCCACTTTTTCTTCTGCATGCGGCCTGCCTGGAATACTTTTCCGTGTCTTGTTTCCTTCTTTTTATTTTGCTTTTGTTTCACATTCTGCCCTTTCTGCCCTCTTTTTCCGCAAATATTTTTTAAGAAATTGTGACAGTTCTTTTTTCTATTTTTCGACATGCATTACAAACCTTTTCCACTTTTGACGCATTTTCAAATTTTCTTTTAACTTTTTATTTTTACATGATATTTCTTTCTACATATGGTATAATCTTTAAAAAGAAAGAAATTTATATTTTATCAATTATTTTTCTTTCAATTTATACGTGAAACTTACCGCAGGAAAATAAAACAGACCGACATTAGAAACCGATCAGGTGAAAGGAGGATGTCATATGTTACACAGCACACAGACAACGAAAAAACACACAGGAAATTTGATTCTGAGATTCGGAATGGCAGGCCTCCTGGCGGCCGGATTATTTTTTCCGCTCCGTATTCGGCAGCAGCCGAGACAGTTCCAAGTGCAGAAAATACAGACGCCGGTGAAATTACCATTCACTTCACCCATTACGATGCACAGGACCTGGAATTCTATCTGAACACCGATCAGGCGGCCCTTGCTTTTACCGATGCTGCCCTGACATTTCAGGATTCCACAATGGATGCGCCGGTCACCATGTCATATCTTTCCGATGATGGTTCCTATGTCCTGTATCAGAACAGCGAACCGGTCGAGGAAGTAAACGGAACGTTCTCCGTATCGATGGTTACGGAACCTGGCTACACACTGGATATGGATCAGATTTCCTTCTATGTTAATGGACAGGCCGTTTCCAATGGCGGTTCCGTTGTGATTACGGATTCTTCGGCGGCGATGACTTCTCTTGTTTACTGTACCGCAATCCCGGAAACACCGGCAACTGACCCGGAGCCATCTCTTCCAGAAGAGCCATCTGCACCGGAAGTTCCGGAAGAACCGGCCGCTCCAGAACCATCCGTTCCGGAACAGCCATCCGCACCGGCAGAAACCCCAACCGTGGTACAGCCATCTGCTTCGGAACAGCCGGCACAGGAAAATATTCTTCCGGAAACCGCAGCTCCTGCATCCAAAACCGCACCGGAACAGGTTCCTGCATCCGAACCGATCGCAGCAGAACCGATTGCCAGCGCAGTTGTTACAGAAGACGAAGAAGTTGATCTTTCCACCATCCACCCGGAAGTTACCGCATCCGCTGTTACTTCTTCCAGCCAGCTTCCAGCCGCAACGCAGATTGTACCATCTGTCAGAACAACAGACCCGGATGCACAGATTATTACTTCGGAAACTGCAGCTCTTGAAAATGCCGCACAGACCGAGAATACACAGACTGCACACACAGGAATCGGCTCCTGGTTCCATCAGCGAACAAATCAGATCCTCGCAGTCATGATCGCTGTGATCCTGCTTCTGATCCTGATCGAATCACTTCTGGCACTAAAGGATTCCATGAATCAGAAAAGATCGCATCGCTTCTATTAAAAATAAGGTCCATAATAAAAAATAAGCATACAAAAAGAAGGAACGTATCTCATGAAACATGGGATACGTTCCTTCTCTTATATTATTTTTTATCCTCTTTTTTTCGCAGCCGCTTTCTGAATCTCACAGAAATCGTGCAGCGCCTGACGGCCGATTTTTACAATTTTACGGATGTTGATGGAATTTGTTCCTCCTGACGCGGCTTGAAGCTGATCGGGATGAAACGGATTTTCCGGTGAAAATACGCTCCGAAGGCAGTCAGCAGTGCGTTCGGCAGATTGTAGTTTTCCGGCATCAGCGGCAGATACTCGGCCACGTATCTGTTTTCATCAGACGGAACGGGGCATTTGCATCCGGCACGGATACGTGGAAATAGGTCCAGAGCACCGCGCACAGCACTTTTTCCACGACAGCGCGGGAAAAGCCGTCGCCGCGGCTTGTGCGGTTTCCGAAAATGGCGTCGTAGCCTCGCGGATCTGCCAGAACTTTTCGAACTCCTCCGGATCGGTCTGACCGTCGGAATCGGTCTGGAAGATATAGTCCGCACCGTTTTCAAGTGCATAGCGGTAGCCGTACAGAACGGTGGAACCGTGGCCGCCGTTTGGCTTCGTCAGCACGGTGAGCAACGGGTGGGTTTCGCACTCTGCTGAAGCAATTTCATACGTATCGTCGCGGCTTCCGTCGTTGATGATCACAAGACGGGACGCACCGCCGCCGTTATGCTTCTCCACGACGGGACACCATTCCTCGATCGTTCTTTTGATATTTTCCGACTCATTATAGGCTGGTATTACAATATATAAGGTATCCATTGGTATTCTCCTTGCATTTCCTTCCATCCATTATACAGGATTTCTTTTCATTGCGAAAGATGCACTCATGGAGAAAATTTCCCAGTACCGTTCGTTTGTTATTCTTCCCACAGTTTCTGCGGATAACGGCCCTCGTCTTTTAATTTCTGCAGTGCTGCCATGACATTTTCTTTGTCTTCTTTGTACGTTACGCCGTACCAGTTATCATAGGAGCGGAGTACGGTGACTTCCGCTTTTTTCTCCTGCAGCAGTTCATCGACAACGAACGGCAGGAAGTATTCGCCTTTTAACGGGTTGGTTTTGTATACATTCTCGAGGAACGGCAGGAAGCGGCGTTTCAGCTCGATCAGAATGCTCGGTGTGAAGCCCCAGAGGTTCATGGAAACGATGGTTCCCTGCGGCAGTCCGGTCCAGGTTGCGCCGTCATCCTCGGTGTATTCGGCCTGTCCGCCGTGGTTTTCGATTCTTGTGCGCTCATGAATGCCGACAAGGTGGTTCTGGTCGTCTGCGGTGCAGATGCCGCGGGCTACGTGGCCATTGTCGGTCAGGGTTTTGTACAGGTCGTAGGCAACCATCGCGTACTGATAGGTCGCGCCGTCCTGCTCGGTTGTCAGCTGACGGTAGATCTCCTCGAATGCCGTTCTTCCATAATAATCATCGGAATTGATGACTGCGAACGGTGCGCCGTCGATGGCTTCTGCCGCACAGAGAATCGCATGACCGGTTCCCCATGGTTTGACGCGGCCTTCCGGCACTTCGTAGCCTTTCGGGAGAACGTCGAGTTCCTGGTAAACATACTCTACATCCATGTATTTCTCAATTCGCTTGCCGATGCCCTCGCGGAATGCCTCGTCGATGGCTTTTTGATGATAAAGATGACTTTCTCAAAACCTGCCTGTTTTGCATCATAAATGGAAAAGTCGATAATCATATTTCCGTACGGGTCAACTGGATCAATCTGTTTTAATCCGCCGTAACGGCTTCCCATTCCTGCTGCCATGATGACTAATACTGGTTTTTTGCTCATGATGTTCTCTCCTTTTTATTCTCCAAAATAAACTTTTAATCTCTCCGCAAAGTCTGCCGGGATTTCTCTTTCAAATGGAAATGGTTCTGCATCCGCCAGATACTCGGCGATTTCGCCCAGGACACCGGCGCTCCGGTTCAGTGACCAGGCGGAGATCCAGTCGATCGTATCGTGGCAGGTATGCATGCCGAAACCATCGCGGTTCAGCGTCATCGCCGGGATGCCCTTCCATGCGAAGGTGTTGGAATCGCTGCTCCAGATGTTGTTGATGAGCGATACGCCTTTGTCCGCCTGTTTTAAGTGCTCCATGATCGCGTCGCATGCCTCTTTCGTTGCTGCCACGCCAAGCACGGTTCCGCCGATGGCCTGTCCGGCGAGGTCGACGTTCATGTTGAAGCGGTGCTGCGCCAGCTCGGCTTCATGCGCTTTCACATACGCCCGGCTTCCGCAGAGACCCAGCTCCTCCGCGCCGAACCAGATGCATTCCAGTGTCCGTTTCGGGCGGTTTTCGGCGAAGTAGTGTGCCAGCTCCATGATGATCGCTGCGCCCGCCATGTTGTCGTATGCACCAGGTCCCTGCGGAACGGAATCGTAATGAGCCGTCAGCGTCAGGATTTCCTCTGGCTGCTCGGTTCCCGGGATGCGCAGGATGATATTTTTCGACGTTCTCCTGATTTTTTTCTGCTGTAAAACGAGGCGTGCACGGCTCGTTCCCCGTTCTACCAGTTCCATCGCATCAAGATAATGAATGACGGCGCACGGCAGTTTCGGATTTTTTACGCCGCGCAGGGTGCGGTAGTCCGGCAGACGGTCCTCATCTTTGTCCAGTGGCGTTCCGGTCAGGATCAGAAATCCGACGGCTCCTGCTTTTTCCAGTTTTTCATAGTTTTCTGCATTGGCACCGCCGTTGATCAGGACGATTTTCCCCTCTGCATGGGAAAGGCTGACCGGGTCGCCGTTTTCTACGTAGAGGAATGGTGCCTCCACGCCTTCCGGAGCGGTATTGGCTGCCGCGAAGCAGCCGCGGACGGTGTATGTTTTCTCATATGGCTCTGTGACCGTAAAGACAGCTTCGTCAACCTGCCATGTCTCAATCTCGAACGGCTCGCGGCGGATCTGCAATTCGCCCTGCCCCCATTTTTCTGCGATTTCAGAAAGTTCTTTTTCGATCCGGCAGGCTGCTTTTTCTTCGCCTTCCGTTCCGGCTTCGCGGATGTAGTTAAACTGGCTGACGAACGCATACTGCCGCTGGCCGCTGATGGTATTTGCTTTCATAATAATGTTATGTCCTTTTCTTTTTTATTTTCTTAAAGTTCTTCCAGTACCACTCTCGCGCTGCGTACGGCTTTGACGTCCGTGCGGTAGAGGGTGTATTCGCTTAAGGATGGAAGTCCCATGTTCACATTTTCTTTCCGGTACTGCATCGGGCTCGCCAGTTCGATTTTTCCGGACATATGGTAGGCGGTCACGCCGGTTTTCGGATACAGCTCGCGGATCGCATCCGCGCAGATACCGCCGCCCGCCTGAATACGGATGCGTCCCGCCGCCTGGCGCTGCAGTTCGGCGAGAAGCTCTGCTCCTTTTACCGCACTGTTCTGCTGACCGGAGGTAAGAATGGTGTTCATACCAAGCGATACCGCCTGCTCAAGCGCTTCTTTGGGATCGCGGCAGACATCAAACGCGCGGTGCAGCGTCACGGACATGCCGTCGGCTGCCTCCATCAGCTGTTCCATTGCCGCCATATTCATCGTTCCATCCTCTTTCAGCACACCGACCACAACGCCCTCTGCACCAAGTTCGCGGTACATCGCGACTTCCTCGCGGATTTCTTCTAATTCATATGGGGTGTAGCAGAAATCCCCGAACCGCGGGCGGATCAATGCATGAATCGGAATGGTTGTCTGTCTGCGGATCACCTCAAACAGCTTCGAACCCGGCGTTGTTCCGCCGATCACCAGATTCTGACACAGCTCCAGCCGGCTTGCCCCGCCTTTTGCCGCCGCAAGCGCCGACTCCGCCGAGTCCACACAGACTTCCAGGATATAATCGTTCATAAAATTCCCTCTGTTTTCGTAATTTTCTTTCTCTATCATACCCTATTTGAGGCAATTAGGAAAGAGCTTCTTTGGTTCACTTTCGTTCACTTCTGCTTCTGATGCAGATATTTTTCTCTCGTTGCCATGCCGCCGCGAATGTGGCGTTCAGACTTGTTCACATCCAGAATTTTCCTTGCCTCTGCCGCCAGACCCGGATTCACTTGTACCAGACGTGATGTCAGATCCTTATGCACGGTACTTTTGCTCACTCCGAATTTTTTCGCCGTCTGCCGTACGGTCGCTTTCGTCTCAATCATGTAAATTGCTGTCTCCACAGCACGCTCTTCGATATAGTCCCTCACAAAAAGCCTCCGAAGACGCTGTTTTTACAGTGTATTCGGAGGCTTTGATGGGTATGTCTTCTATTTTATTATTTGTAATATACCATACCGCTTTTGTCTGTTCCAGCACCTGATCGATATCCCAGGTTTTTTCGGAATTTTTTCTGCTGTTTGGGTCGTTGATTTTCAGTCTGCCATTCTGCAATCCGGTAAGAACGATAAAATGACCGTTGCTGGTAAACTCCCCGGGTCCCATCAGGGCAATGATGGGGTTTCCGGCCTGCAGGTTGTTTTCCACCCGTTCCCGTTCCACAGGGATTTCTTTGCTGGAAAGGCCGATCTGCCGGGCTCCTTCCAGCATCAGAGACCAGGCGGTTCCGCTGCCGTCTACGGCATAGCCGTTCTGTGAGGCAAAATCGGCGACCCAGCGCGGATTTTTTGTGATATCGCCGGTCATGAAAATGGCAACCATGGAAAGTGCTGTCGGTCCGCAGCCGCTTAATCCCATCACTTCACCGGCATATCGGTGATAGCCCCATCTCTGATCCCACTGCAAGAGAAGCGGAACCTCCGATGCGGATGACAGGTCGCTCAGGTCAATCTCCGGCTCCTCCTCTTTTTTCAACGGATATTCTTCGACGAACGTCTCCGTCTCATTGTTTCTCTCGTAAAGCGACAACAGCTCCTCCGGGTACTGATCCATTGAAATGCCGTTTGCTTTCGCATACCGCTGGATCGGATTCTGCCGGAAGCGCCGCACACCGCCCAAAAACAGAAGACAGCCGAACAGCAATAGCAGCCCGCGGATCCGCCATACCTTTCTTTTTCGTCTCCGTGCTCTTTCTCTTCTTTGTATTATCCTTCTTTGTGTCATTCTTTTTTGTTCTGCTATCTCTTGCCATTCCAGTGTATTGTTTTCACGGATCATGAAAAATCCCCCTCCCGATCTTATGGTGTACTCCCAAAATCTTTCTGTGCCTGATTTTGTGAGATGATTGAGAGTACATTCTTCCTTTTCATCATAACAAATTTCCGATTTTTCTTTTTGTATATTTTCCGAAGAAAAACTGCTTTTTTTCCGTCTGCTTTCTTAAGATTTTTTGTATCTGTGCAAAGCCATGCGAAACGGAAGCAAAACCGCAAGCAGGAAAAAGATGGCAAATTCCGGAAATATCATTGAGAAAAAAGTTCAAAAATGGTAAAATAGGAAAAACAACATCTTTAAGCGGAGGATAAAACAAAATGAAAAAACTGAAAGTAAAAAAAGGCAGCACCTGTATGGCTTGTCTTGCCTGTGTGGGAGCATGTTCTGAGGCATTTTATAAGGTATTTGATCCGGACAAGGCATGTCTGCAGATCGTAGAGAAAAAGGCTGTCCGCCCGATCGCCTGTCCGCAGTGCGGTAAATGTGCCGAGGCCTGTCCGGAAGGCGCCATTACCCAGAACCCGAAGCGTTTACATGATCAACAAGAAAAAATGTACGGGATGCGGAGCCTGTGCGAAGGCCTGTCCATTTGGCCTGATCGTAAAAACCGAGGGAAATCCGGCTTCCAAATGTATCGCCTGCGGTATCTGCGCGAAAGCCTGCCCGATGGATGTACTGGAAGTTGTGGACGAATAATGATCCGAACTCTTAGATATCGCCAGGATCTCGTGTAAGCACAGATCCTGACTCATTGCTCACATAAACATAAAAATGCACTGTGGAACGTCGTCGGACAATTCCACAGTGCATTTTTCTGTTAAACGAAAAACAATTGATTCCCGCTCGCCGCCTGGCAGAATGATCGATGCCCGTTTCCGCAGACAGCATTCCGACAAAAAGGGACAAAATTTACAATTTTACTCCCGCGCCAGCAGAACCATCGATTTTGCCGGAAGCATCATGCTTTCTTTCATCTCTGCTCCATCCTCTGCGCAGCGTTTTCCATCGCAGAGCAGTTTCCAGTTTCCTTCCGGAAGTTTCTGCAAAGCTTCTTTTTCCCATGGATTGTAGAAGACGCAGACTGCGTGGCCATCCGGGTATTCCAGTTCGTAACCTGCGATCTGGTTTTCACGGAAAAATGTCTTTTTACAGTCCGGCTCGCACGTTCCGTATGCCTGAAATTTTCGGCGCAGAGCGAGAAGACCACGGTAATAGTCCACCAGCTCTTCCTGCTCTAAGGCGCGTGTCCAGTCAATTTTGTTGAGCTGCCACGACGATTTGAAGCTGTTTCCTTCGCCATGCTTCGTGCGCGCAAATTCCTCACCCGCCTGGAAAAACGGCATTCCCTTGCAGGTCATCACAATGCCCGCCGCCAGACGGTTCATCGAAAGCGTCCGCTCATCCATCTTGCCAAAATCCGGCTCCGCATCCTCCTTCCGCTTCGGATCGGACAGTTTTAATTTATCCCACAGTGTATAATTATCATGTGCCGACACATACGGAATCAGCTGGCTCGCATTGCGCGGCTCGTAGGCTCCTTTTCCGTCCATCCAGCCATCTGTCGCAGAAAGTATTCCTGCGGAAAGACGCTCTTTTCCATTGACATAGCCTCCCTCTGCGGCAATAAAAACGCTTCCCTTGATCGAATCTCTCGTATCGTCGCAGAACATGGAAATGCCATCCATCAGCCTTCCGATATTCTGTTTATCCGACGGAAAATATCCCTCCTGCATTGCGCTTGCCGCTGCTTTCCACGGTTCACCGTAAACCAGAATCTCCTCGCCGCGCGGCATCCGGTTCAGAGCTGTGCGGATCGCATTCATGGTCTCCGTGTCATGCAGTGCCATCAGATCGAAGCGGAAACCGTCGATATGATATTCCTTCGCCCAGTAACAAACCGAGTGAACCATAAAGCGGCGGAACATCTCCCGCTCACTTGCCGTCTCGTTTCCACAGTCGGAGCCATTGGAAATCGTGCCATCCTCCCATTCACGGTAATAATAATAAGGAACTGTTTTCTGAAACGGCGAATCGAGATTGTACGTATGATTGTATACCACATCCATAATCACACCGATGCCGGCCTTATGCAGCGCCTGAACCATTTCCTTCATTTCCCGGATACGTACCTCCCCGTGGAACGGATCGGTTGCATAGGATCCCTCCGGCACATTGTACTGCACCGGGTCATATCCCCAGTTGAACGCTTCCGCATCATCTTCCGGCACACTGCCAAAATCGAAAACAGGAAGCAGATGCACATGAGAAATGCCAAGCGATTTCAGGTAATCGAACCCCGTCGCATGAATCCCGTCGCCGTTCAGCGTCGTGCCTTCTTCCGTAAACGCCAGAAACTTTCCACGGTGTTTATCCGAAATACCGGAATGCGGATCACTCGAAAAATCTTTCACATGAAGCTCATACACACAACGATCCTCCGGCCGGATTTCCGGTCTTTCATCCTGCTCCCAGCCTGCCGGGTCCGTCTCTGCAAGATTCACCACCATGCTCCGCTCCGAATCAATACCGGAAGCCACGCCGTACGGATCTGTCGTATCAAAGACACCATCCGAGTGCAGGATATGATACGTATAATACGTTCCATACCAGGCTCCCTGCATTGCACAGCTCCAGACACCCTTTTCGCCGCGTGTCATCGCAATCGAGGCTATTTTTCGGTCCCCGTGCTCCCGGCTGCTGCCACGTGAAAACAGCTCCAGCGAAACCTCCATTGCTGTCGGCGCCCAGAGCTTCCACTCTGTCACAAACTGTTCATCCTTTTTCGGCATCTGCCAGTTTCCATCACATTCCCTGCTCTTCTTCACCGAGACACCGAGGTCATCCCCTTCATACGTAAAGTTTTCCACAAATTCTTCCGATTCAAAAAAGCTTTTCCACTCCGCCGGCGTTCTTTTCACCACCGCATTCATCTTCTTTCCCTCTATTTCTTTGTAAACTCGCAGAATCTCTCCGACACTCCACGCCTGCGCATAGCAGCCCTTCGACATCACCGGCGCCGCACCATCATAAATCTCCGCCAGATGAAACAGGCATCCTTCCTGCATCCAGCTCGCAAGACGCTCCAGTCCGCGATGCACTTCCTGTTTTCCCTCCTTCGGGAAATAGTTCAGCACCGCGCGGAAATACGCCCCAAGTGGAAATCCCCAGACTGTCCCCTGATGATATGCCCTGTCACGCTCCGGCTGACTTCCGCCGATCCATGGATGAAACGCCGGATCCTCCATCTCCAATGACCGCAGTCCTGCTGTCGTATACAGCTTTTCTTTGACCTCCTGTAAGATCCGCTGCCCCTGCTTCTGACTCACCATCTGAAACGGAAGCGCCAGCACAAAGACCTGATTGCATCGAAACTGCTTCTCTTCATACGTGCCGTTCAGCACATCCTTCAGATATCCTTCCTCTTCCATCCAGAACTTTTCGAGGAAACTCTTCTTCACCTGCTCCGCAAGCTTCCCATACGCCGATCCATCCTTTCCGACAAATGGCGCCAGCTCTTCCAGAATCCTCAGACCATTATACCAGTACGCATTAATCTCCACCGGCTTCCCGTGACGCGGTGTCGGCAGCTCCTTGTCAATCCGCACATCCATCCACGTCACCTGCTCCAGACCGCCCCCGGCCATAATCAGCCCGTCACTGTCCATTTTAATATGGAAATCCGTTCCCTTCTGATACCAGAACACAATATCCTCCATCACCGGAAACGCCTCACGTACAAACTCCACATCTCCTGTCTCAAGGTAATACTCATACACCACATCCAGAAACAAAAGTGCCGCATCCACCGTATTATACATCGGAAGCGCATCCCCCTCCGGAAACAGGTTCGGCATCAGTCCTTCTTTTGTATATGCCATAAAAGTCCGAAGAATGCTCTTACACTCCTCATACTCCCCAATTGCCAGCGTGCATCCCGGAAGCGAAATCATCGTATCCCGCCCCCAGTCCGCAAAATAAGGAAAGCCAGCCATAATACTCTTCCCGCCTGTCGATGCCCGTTCCGTAATATACTGACTCGCACTCACCGCCAGCCGCTTTCCCACCGGATCAGAAATCCCGGACTTTTCCGCAATCATCTCCTGCCGCTTCTCTTCCTCTTCTATCCACAGCGCAATCCTTTCCTCATCCCACTTATCCACATCATCCGCGAGACTATACACAACAAAAAAGACCTGCTCCCTGCCGTCTCCCGTCATCTCAAACCGAATCCGATGATTCACGACAGCACTTCCGATACCATCTCTTCCATCCCGTGCATCCTGCTCAAAAAACAAATCCCTCCAGATCCTCTCCTTCTCCATCTGAAGCTCCCCATTCGTTCCATAAGAAAGAATCACACCATTACTCGCAATGCACTTCCGGTCCACCGCAAAATTCTGCCCCTCCTGCAGCTGCTCTCCCTTCGCCGCAAACCGCATCACCGGCCGAACCGAAAAACTCCCCTTCTTCCCACTTCTCACCCGATACCGGACAAGAACCGTATTCTCCCCCTGAACCATCCCAATCGTCTTCTCAATTTCAATCCCCTTCACCCGGTAAAACCATACCGGCAGACTCCCCATCTCAAATCCTTCCAGAAACCGAAACCCCTCCACATTCTGCGTCCGATTCACAAACTCCTGTGAAAACAGCTCCGTTTCCTCTCCATCCACCTCCAACGTCTCCCAGACATTCGAAATCAGATGCTCCCGCACCGTAGGCGCCTTCAGTGCCCCCATCAACAGCGCCTGATCATTCCTCGCCGCATTCCCCATCACCGTCAGCGAACAATAACCTCCCAGTCCGTTCGTCAGCAAAAAACACTTCTTTTCTCCACTCCGGAAATCCATCCACTCCGAAGCATTCAGTCGAATCCTATCCATGCCCCAAAACCTCCATAATTCGTACAATGTGTTCCCGGAACTTTTCTGTTCTCATAAATCAATCACAAAAAACTCCGAAAATATTTTTTTTCATTCTATCTCCAAACTTTGCACTAGTCAACAAACTCACGCCGATTCGCCCTCCGGGCGAATCCAGCCCATTCTCCCGTCCTCCAACCCCAGGATCTGGCTCCGGCGTCGTGGCACCTGCCGCGCAGACGGGCGCATTGGCATCGGCAGCATGCGGATGATGCACGCGTGGGAGGCAGTGGAGTGAGGATGACGGACGGCCATCCAGGCCGGAAGTCAAGAGGCTCTGAGACGGGAAATCATCAGATTTCCTGTCGAATAGCCTCGGTTCCTCAATCCACCGCCTCCCACACGTCATCATCCGCCCGCCGATGCCACCGCGCCCGTCTGTGCGGCAGGTGCCACGCGCCGGAGCCAGATCCGTCCCTCCCCCCCCCACACACAAATAGAGCAGCCGACCCCTCATCGGCTGCTCCACAAATCATCCTTTGACGGCTCCTGAAAGCCCATCTGTATAATATCTCTGCATTACAACAAACAAAATCGCAATCGGCACCGAAATGCAAACCGCTCCCGCCGCAAAGCAAGTATACCAGCTGTCGATATACTCCTTCTCCAGCATCTTCCACAGACCCAGTGCAACCGTATAATACTTCGCATTCGCTCTGCAGATAACCTTTGCGAAAATAAAGTCCAGCCACGGTCCCAGAAATGCACTCAAAGTCGTGTACACAATAATCGGCTTACTCAGTGGAATTGTCACCTTCGTAAATACCTGGAATCTCGTTGCTCCATCCAGATAAGCCGCCTCATCCAGTGCCTTCGGAACCGTATCAAAAAATCCCTTTGCAAGCAGGAATCCCGCTCCGGAACCGCCCGAGTACACCAGAATCAATGCCACACGGATCATCGATCCCTCCGAAAGGCCAACTGCCTTTAAAATATAGTAGACAGCAACCATCGACATAAATGCCGGGAACAGACCTAAGATCATCGCGATGTTCATGTAAGTCTTACGGATTTTAAACCGCATTCTCGACATGCAGTAAGAAACCGAAAGCACAAATATTGTAGAAATCAGACAACTGAACACCGCAATGATAAATGTGTTCTTAAACATCTGCGGAAAGTCTAACACCTGCGTATCTGTAAACAGACGCACATAATTATGAAGCGTATATCCCTTTGGGAAAAAGCTGGTAACATAAGATCCTTTCTGTGTACTGAAGCTTAAGAGTGCAATCCACAGAACCGGAATCACCCACACAATCGCAAGCAGTGCCAGAACCACATGTACAACCACATCGGAAATCATTCCGCGCGCTTTCATGGAGTGTGTTTTTTTCTCTTTGTTATTCATTATTGGAATCCCTCCTCGTTCTTGTAAGAACCAGTATTCCGGTACGTGATCAGTGAAACCACAGCCAGAATGACAAAGGTAAGAATACCGACAACCGCACCAACGTTAAAGTACTGTAAGTCAACCGTCAGCTTGTACAGCCAGGTAACCAGAAGGTCCGTCTTTCCGGCGGTTGCTCCGACCGGAACCGGTGCTCCTGCAGTCAGCAGATAAATAACGTTGAAGTTGTTGATATTACCCGTAAACGTTGTAATCAGATACGGAGTCGTGACAAACAGCATATACGGCAGCGTAATTTTAAAGAAAATTGTCACAGGGCCTGCGCCGTCCACACGGGCTGCCTCGTAAAGCTCACCCGGAATGTTCTGTAAGATACCGGTAACCTGCATCATGGTAAACGGAATACCAACCCAGAGGTTGATGATAACAACCGTCGCTCTCGCCCAGGTCGCATTTGTCAGGAACGGAAGCGGACTGCTGATCAGCCCGGCCTGAATCAAAAGATTGTTGACCAGGCCGTTGTCCTTTAACATCGTACGCATCAGAAGAAGAGAAACGAACTGCGGAATTGCAGCGGAGAGCATAAAGCAGAATCTCCAGAATCCCTTGATGCGGGTCGTTTTACGGTTGATGACAATCGCAAGAATCATACCAAAAATATAGTTCAGGAAGGTAGCGAGCACAGCCCAGATCAGTGTCCATCCAAGAACAGACCAGAATGTCTTGCCGATCGAGTTGCCCATGCCAAGAACCGTACTGAAATTTTTCAGTCCAACCCAGTGGAAAATCGTCAGATGATCGCCGACTTACTGTAGCTGGTGAAAGCCATACAGATCATAAAGACCAGTGGAAGGATTGTGAAAATCACAATACCAAGAATCGGAAGTGTCAGCAGGGTCCAGTGCAGTCTCTTGTCAACGAGTGCTTCCAGATCCTCTTTGATGGTGTTGATATGTTTCCCTTCCTTTGCACGGCACTCTACCTCGTAAGCGTCTTCATATTGACACGCCAGATCATAAAGAAGAGAACCGTAATAAAAATCGTTGCCACTCCGTAGAGCAGGAACAGAATTGTCATATCGCCGCCGGTATATTCATAAATACCTTGGCCTCGTTCCACACCTCTTCCTGCGCACGGCCGCCCAGGGTGATGAGATGATAGAGATTGTTGATACCGCCCTCGATCATAAACAGGAGATACGCAATTTCTACTGCCAGAAATAAAATACCCTTTACGATCTGTTTGTGAGCCAGATTTCCCAGTCCCATGACAAGCATGGAAAGTTTCGTGACCGCATCGCCCTTTGTGATGGCTTTTGTCACCGGATAGGGAGTCTCAAACTCTTTGGCGCGTTTTTTCAATGATGCCATAATCTATCCTTTCCGAAAGACAGGCATTGTCAATCCTGGTGTCTGACAATGCCTGCGGTTTCAATCCTGTTGATTTTCGAACGCTTCAGAGCCGGTTTTACTTACTCGACTGCAGAAGTATTCATGCTTGTGTTCAGTTTCTCTGTCATTTCTGCAGCGTTATCATGGGTAACTTCACCGTTGACCAGAGATTTACCAAAATTCTCTGCCGGAGTCCAGTAGTTGCTCATATTCTTAACGAACGGCTGGATGATAGAAGTATTGTTGAAGGTATCGTTCTGAGCAGTTACCAGTGCATCGTCTGTGATCTGGGAAAGCAGCTCTTCGTTACACGGAACTACGTTTCTCATTTCATAGTGTGCTTTCTGAGCATCTGCGCTTCCGAGATATCTTGCAAGAGCAACTGCAACCTGCGGATATTCACAGTTCGGATTCACACCGATTGCTTTAGAACCGGAGAAGGATTTCATCTGTTTCTCCTCGCCGTTGATGGTGATGGTCGGAAGCTGTACAACACCGTAATTATCACCGAGTGCCTCTTTAACTGCGGATGCATCCCAGGAACCGGAGAACATTGCTTTTACAGAACCGTCACGCAGACCGGAAAGACCGGATCCGTCTGCATCAGATACGAAGTTCGGATTGTTTACCAGGTCAACCAGGTAATCGGTCACTGCTTTTGCTTTATCGCCTTCGAAGTCAACGCCTGCTGCCTCGTCTGTTCCGTCCTCACCGAACAGCGTACAGCCGTTTGCTACGTAGAAGGAAGCAATGTACCAGGAGTTTGTAATCGGGAAGGAAATCTTGTCTTTTGCGATCATGGTATCCAGGTTTTTCACTTCATCCTCAGTGAATGCAGATTTATCATAGTACATAAACCAGGTGTTTGTGGTGAATGGTACACCGTAGATATCGCCGTCAACGGATACGGAATCTACAATTGCCTGAGAGTTGTTCTCTTTTACCTCCTCAACTGTCTGTCCGCCGAGTTTTGAAATTCCGTTTGCAGCGATCAGGGATGTCAGGTTGTCGTTTGCAAACATGTAAACATCTGCTGCTCCTTCAACGTCCTGTGTTACGGTATCTTTTGCATCGCTCTCTGCGCATACACCGTAATCAAAGGTAATGTGCCAGGATGGATGCTCCTCTGCAAACTGATTGCACATGGTCTGCAGCCACTCACCGCTGTCGCTTGCCTGATCCTCTGATGGAGACCATACGGTAAGGGTTGTGGTAATTTCCTCTTCCTCTGCTGCGTTGGAAGCAGATGCGCTTGTGCTTCCTGCCTCGGATGTGCTCTTGGAATCGTTTCCGGAAGCGGCATTTGAAGAACCGCTGTCGCTGTTTCCGCATCCTGCCAGCATGCCAACTGCAAGTGCTGCGGTCATCATAATAGATACTACTTCTTTTTCATATTGAAAATCCTCCTTATATGATTTTTCTTTCTGGAACGTCTGCTGTCATATCGCATTTGCTGCTTGGTATCTCTCGTTCTTATTGATTTTATTATAGCAGTTGGCGGATTTTTCTGAAATATCAAGAATCTATGATCTATGTTGGATTTCTACGTTACATTTCTACACCGGAGCGTATCCGGAAAATCATTTCCGCAATCTGCAGAATTCTTTTCCGCAACAAAAAAGAGGCCGCGCACCGTTTTTCCGGTGCGTCCTGCCTCCTCTTCTGTTTTTTATTCCGCCTTCTGCTCGGCTTTTTCTTCTGTCTTCTGATTTTCCTGTGAACTCAGGCTTTTCCTTTCCTGAATCATCTCCTGAATGATCTCATTTCCGCCTTCCTCCTGCCACTCTTTTACAAAGTCGTCAAAAGAAGAAAGCTCAGACTCGCCCCGGATAATTTTTAAAAAGGTCTCCGATTCCAGTTCTTTTAAGGTGTAACGATATGTTTCTGTGGTCTTCGTCCGGGTCGGATAAATCGTATTCACTCTTTGAATCTTTTCGTCGCTTAAAAGCGAGCAGGCTGTGATACGGGATAAATACGCGCTCCACTCCTCCGCACTCGCTGTTTTCGGGTTCTCCAGATAGGCGCGGCATACCTTTTCGAACGATCTTTCCAAAATCTCCAGCTCATCCTCCGATTTTTCCCCGTTCAGTGCCGCCTGCAGATTTTCGTAACAGATCGTCAGTGCCTGATTATAGTCGAGATTGATTGCTAAGGGGCGTGCCGTCGGATCGATATTTCCCGTATAATATTGCTGAAATTCTCCCCTTGGATCATCGTAGGAATAGCGCATATAATCAAACATCACCGACAGAATCTTCGGCACAATCTCCGGATATTCATACCCTTTTCGCACTACCACATAATTTCCGGTCAGCTTTTCGTTGCAGTATCGCACACTTCCATCCTTCCCGGTCCGAATCAGAAACGGCTGCCAGTCGGCCTCCGGATCCGTCTCATGACAGCGCCAGAGCGGGTTGTTCGGTGCCCACCACGGTGCGAAGAAAATGCCGCAGCGTCCCTGGGCAATGAGCTCGGCAATGTCATCCTGTGTGCGGATCAAAAAGTCCCGGTCAAGGACGCCCTCCTGGTACCAGTCGGCCAGCATGCCAAGTGCGTCTTTTACATTGGGCTGAACGGAACCATAAACCGGCATTCCTTCCGCATCCGTCAGCCATCTTCCCGGATATGCACCAAATGAGGCAAAAATAAGATTCATGCCGTATTCCGAAGAAATGCCCGTGCCGCCGTACAGAGTTGTGCTGACTGCAAGACCGATGTTACCCATCTCCTGGTTTGCCGGATTCTCCTCTGCAAACGTCAACGCAATATGTTTCACATCATCGATCGTTTCCGGTACGGAAAGTCCCAGTTTTTCCATCCAGTCCTTCCGCACCCATAGAAGATTCGGACCGTCCGAAATGTTGGTTTCCGGGAATGCCATCAGCTTTCCGTCAAAGGTACAGCCCTGCAGAATCTCCTCACCGTAGCTTGCATAAATATCCTTGATACGGTCGCTGGCACAATTTGCATAAACCTCTGTAAGATCGGCAAGCTGATCGTTTTTCTGCATGGCATTCATCGTTTTTTGATCCACAACCATGATATCGGCAATGTTTCCTGTTGCAATCATGGTAGAAATGCCAACGTTATAGGTATCACCGTAGTTTTCATAAACATCCTCGTTCTGTACATTAATGATTTCGCGGATCAGGCGTGTATAGGCATTGTCCTCATAGGTTTCTCCTCCGGGAGATTGGAATTATTCACACCCGTCATTTTTGCCAGCGTGTACGTGATGGTTTCCGGGTAACGTCCGTACGGCGTTGTTTTCGCTTCCGTAAGAGCCGCAGCCTCATTTCCGGCAGCATCGGAAACAGAATCATTTCCTGCTGCGCCACTTCTCCACAGCTGCTCAGCGCCATTCCCGCTGCCAGCAGTACAGCAAGGCCTGCCGCAAGTTTTTTTTGCATCATGCCTGTACCTCCCTTTCCACGCCCGGAATCCGCACCGTCACTTTTGTTCCCTTTCCCGGCTCACTCTCAATCGAAAGACCATACGCTTCTCCGTATTCGAGCTGAATCCGGGAATTGACATTCCGCACACCGTAGCCGCTGCTCTTCTCCGTCAAAATTGTCTGTGCTTTCTCCTGTTCCATACCAACACCATTATCTGCCACGGAAAGTACCACACAATTTCCGTCACGCCGTCCGCTGATTGTGATCACGCCGGGCTCACTGCCGCGCCGCCGGTCAATTCCATGCGCAATCGCATTTTCGGCAAGCGGCTGCAGAATCAGGTTCAATGTACGGTAATCCAGAATATCCTCCGCTACATCCATTTTAACCGTAAAGCTGTAGTCATGAAACATTTCCTGAATTTGCAGATACGAACGCACATTGTCGATCTCCTCGCGGATGGACATCGTATTTTTGCCTTTGTTCAGGGAAGTCCTGTAGTACCGCGAAAGCGCCAGCGTCGCCTTGCTGATATCATCCGAACCGATTTCCAGCGCTTTCCAGTTGATCAGCGACAGGGAATTATACAGAAAATGCGGGTTAATCTGTGCGCGGAGCGCCGTCATCTCATACTGTTTCTGGCGGATGCGGCTCTCATAGACTTCCTGAATCAGCTGACGGATGCGTGACAGCATCTGATTAAAGCCACGCGTCAGATCACCGATTTCATCCCTTTCTGTAGAAACCAGTTCCACTTCCAGATTTCCTTCTTCTACCTCGGACATTGTCATTTTTATCTTTTCAAGGCGGTGCGCCATGTTTCCGGAGAATTTCATAATCACGACCGCAGAGAAAATAACGCAGCCTGCCCACATCAGAAGAACCATCAGAAGAATCGGCTGCATCGGACTGATGATGCCTTTTTTCGGCAGATAGCACGCGGCATGCCATCCATTCTGCTCAATCTCCTTTTCCAGGAGAATGTAGTTCGCTGTATTCTGCTTCTCTTTTTTTTGTATCTTCTGAAAGTCTGAAAATTCCATCTGGTATTTTGCATTCCTGGTCATCTTCTGATTTTCATACAGCACTTCTTTGTCCTCATTGTAGACGAAAACACCGTAATCCTCATTAACTGTAAGCTCCATGGAGCCAAAAATCTTACTGTAGTCCATGGAAATGTATAAAAAACCGCCTTTTCCGTCATCAATCAGCGGCATAGACCGCACCAGCGTCACCGTTCCCTGATCCATATCAGCATACCAGTGAACATCATTGTCTGCCGGTGCTGTCCATTCATCATTTTCCATTTCCCGCGCCGGACGCAGATACGTGCCGTGCGGAATGACGAAATCACGCACATAGACCGTAGACTGTCGGATTTCCGGGTAAAAATAACTTAAGGAATCCATCATCGGATCAAACTCTTTCACCATGCGCTCGTATGCTTCGAAGCTGTTTTTGTCTTCTGCCTTTACAATCTGAACAATTGTCTGGTCGAATGCCAGATAGTCCGACATACTCTGGTGCAGCGCAAGCTCCGTATTCACATCGTCCACTGCCTGATCAAAGGTGGTTTGCAGATTTTTGATCTCACGCTCGACAAGTACACGACGCATCTGGGTGTAAAACAGTGTGAACATCAGGCACATTGGGAAAAGTCCTGTGAGAACGTAAGCCACGATAAGCTTCCGGTGTACCTTCATATCTGAAAATGCTTTTTTTATTCTAGCGGCAAATGATGTCATCTTACTCCCCCTGATCCCGGTATTTCTGCGCTGATTCCAAAATATTCGCGGAAGCTCTGACAGAAATAGGACACATTCACAAAACCGCACTTTTCACAGATTACGCCGATTTTTTCGTTTGTATTTTCGAGCATTTCCCGTGCGCGCTCCATACGGAAACCTTTTAAGTAGCGGCTCAGGTTTTCTCCTGTATTTTTCTTGAAAATGCTGCTCAGATAATTCGGTGTCATGCCAACCTCGCGCGCAAGCTGGTCAACACCCATGCCACTGTCAGAATAGTTCTCACGGATATACTGTTTAATCTGCTCGACTTCTCTGCGTTTCGCAACACCGCCGTCTGCGCGGAAGACCGTTTCGAGCCGGTCAATACCCATACGGACCGCTTGAATCACACCGGCCATGTTGCTGCTGTGATACAGGGCGTCGATCTCACGGTCCAGCTCTCGCTCATCTTTTCTCTCGAGATTGTCGTAAATCTCTTTCAGCAGATTGGAAAACATAAACTTAATGTAAATCTGGGAGAAAATCGTCTGATGTTCATACTTCTCGCAGAACTGGTCAAAGTGTTCACGCAGGCTCTCCAGATCCTTCATGCGAATGTCCTGCTGGATCTGGCGGATCAGGATTTCAGCATCAATCTGCACCAGCACCTCGGACTGCTCCTCCTGAAAAGGAAGAAAAACATGGTTTCCCGTGTGATAAAAGCGCCGCTCCATGAGCTGCTCCGTCTGTGCAAATGCATCGTAAAGCTCACCGTCCGGCGTGATCTCGCCCGACACGGCCAGAAAGCATTCCTGGTCCCACATTTCACGAATATAATGGTACAGCTTCCGTCCGAACGCTTCCCAGCCGCCATCCGGCTCCTCGCTAAAAAACAGGATGGACTGCTGTGGGTTCAGGTTCAGATAGTGAAACGGCATCTGCAAATCGCTCTGCATCTTTTCAATCTGTTCGCTGTTTACCTGTTCAAAATAGTTGTTGGCACACTCCAGCAGTACCATACGGCAAAAATCCCGGACAAAGCTCATATCGAGAAGCGTCTGTGTTTTCTCCTGCATTGCGTTGCGGCTCTGCCCATTGACCATCAGATACAGCAAATGTTCCCGCAGAAACTCCATACTTCGTCCTTCCGTTTTTCCTCACGCTCACTCTTTGCAAGCTTTTCGTTGATTTCACCAACCACCTTTTCAAATTCTTCCGGGTTGACCGGTTTTAAAATATAGGCGGAAACCCCATAGGAAATCGCCTTTTTTGCGTAGGAAAACTCATCATACCCACTGAAAATCACAGTTTCCGTCCCCGGATACTCCTCATGAATCCGGGAAAGAAGCTCAATTCCATCCATGAACGGCATATTGATGTCGGTCAAAAGCACGTCAATTTTCTCTTTTTCAAACACCTCCAGCGCTTCCTCTCCATTGGAGGCCTCCAGAATATTCTCCCGGATATTCATCCGCGAAAGCAGCATCCGAATGCCCTTTCGCTCTATCATTTCATCATCTACAATCAGATATGTGTACATGCATCGATCCTCTTTCTAAGCAGCCTGCCTAAAGCGGCGCATACTGGTTTTATTATACCATTCCCGCGGCAGAATTGCATAGCATTTACCGCTCAAAACCGTTACCGGAAACGCAAAACCAGAGCCGGTGAAAACATTCTCATCCGACTCTGGTTTTTCTATTACATGATTTCAGGACACCACTCATCCTGTCCCGAATCAGGCCTTCGTCCTGTATAAGCCCAGAAAAATAACGCGCTCTTCCGATGTATCCGTGTCCGGGAAAGACAGGATCAGACTGTTTTTCTGCTCATCTTCCACCTTGTCGTCTTTCCCTCAAGAATCTGATTCTCTCCCACCAGCAAATCTTCAAGTAATTCTGCCGCCTGATGAGCCAGCGTCTGCAGTACCGTTTGAAATTCAGATTCCGGAACCGTTATGGCATATTCCACAGATACCAGTTGATCATTCTGAAAAGAAAAGATTTCCTGAATATCATCCGACAGACTGGAAATGCTGATCGAATGAATGATTCGCGGATACGCTTCTCCTAACGTGGTATCAACATCATCTTCCGAAAGCTGCGTCTTCTGCAAAACATCTTCCATAGACATATCAAATTTCACATTCCCGGGCGACAGGGTGGAATGGCTGAAATCAACGGCATACAGAAAGATGTTGCTGTTATTTTGGGAACTCTGTGAGGAACATGCAGCTAAAAAACAACAGCAAATCCCCAAAAAGATCCTGCAAATTACCGTTGAAGTAAAACGAATATTACGATTTTCAATATTCATAATACCTCCTCTCCCTTTTACTTCTGATATTCCTCAATTCTGCAAACATGTTCTTTTGTCTTTTTATTATAATTAATTCCTACCAGAAGCAAGTTTCCCTGATATTCTTCCAGACTTCTGCAATATTCTTTGTCCTTAATCTGCGCAAGCGCACCCTCTGCTGTTTTGTCCCATTTCAGTTCTACAACCAGCGCCGGTTTGTCCTGGTATCTTTTTCTTGGTACGAAAACAAGATCCGCAAACCCTTTTCCCCCAGGCAGTTCACGGTAAACCGTGTAAAAATTCCGTGCTGCATACAGCGCCAGTGAAATCGTATAGCTCAACGCATTTTCATCATTGTACTGAAGCTGTGACGTTTCAAAATGTGCCAGCCGAATTCCCTCTGCTACCTGTGTTTCCTGTTTTTCCCACACAGCCTGCAGAAGATCTGCGGAATTTTTCAGTGCCTTTGAAATATCTCCCCATTGGGAAACGGTTACCGCACTGGCATATTCTGACTGTACCTCGGCATTCGGAATAAAAACATATTTATTCTGTTCCTCATAACCAAGATATCCAAGATGAATCAGCAGTGTCAGCACATCATCCTCTGTCCGGAAAGTTGTCATATCATTCGTAAAACTGCCCGTGTTCACCGGAATCTTTTTCCCTGCCATCATCTGCAGTACGTCATCCCGCAGGCCGTCAAAATTCAGATCAATATACACTGTAGTGCTTCAAATGTTTCTGTCTGATTCCAGTAATTGCCGATTTTCCGGAATCGCATGGCATTGACAACCGAACGCGGGCTGTAAACCGAACTTTCTCCCGGGAACGAATAGCCGTCATACCAGTTTTTAATTTCTGCCAGATCCATCTGATACCGGCCGCAGAGTTCTTCTACTTCCTGCTCCGTAAATCCTACATATTCTGCGAGCGGCCCTGGATCAAGCATTGTAAATTCATCAAACATATTCAGTGCAGAATGGGTTCCATATTTTTTGATCGGCAGAATACCCGTCAGATAGGCAAGTGCTACGTAAACCTTATCTTTCAGAAAATCCCGCAGGAAATCAAGATACTCTTCCTGTGCTTTTTTATCCTGCTGATATTCCCGGAAAACACAGTCCCATTCATCAATGATAATGACAAACGACTGTTTTGTTGCCGCATAAATATCCTGCAGCGATTCTACCAGATCCGTATCGTCAAAGTAGTCCACGTCCGGATAACTGTTTTTCAGTTCCCGCAGCAGCATTCTTCGAACACGGTCAATCACCTGGCCAATTTCCTTGCTCCGGCTCAGAAATTCCTGCATATTCAAAAAATCGTAGGATATTGATTTAAGTGCTGTGCAAATACAGCATTTTGAGAAATTTTCAATCCAGAAAAAAGTTCTCTGGAATCGCATTCCTTCCCATAATAAGCCGTCAGCATATCCGCCGTCATAGATTTTCCAAAGCGCCGCGGACGGCTGACACAGACATATCTCTGCACAGTATTAATCACCTGATTGGTATACTCGATCAGCCCTGTTTTATCCACATAAATTTCGGACTGAACCGCTTTTGCAAATTTTTCATTTCCCGGATTCAGATAAACTCCCATATTCCACCTGCGCCTTTCTCTTTCTACCTCTATCATACGATATTCTTGCCTTAAGTTCAATTTAGCATAAGTTGAAAAATGCCAGAATGTTTTTAACTGAGGCAAAACATTCTGGCTGTTTTTTCTGGGATTGCTATGAGTCAATTAATTAATGAATAAAGAACGCGTCCTCTTCCTCGTCTTCCACAACCGGTGTCATCGGGTTATACTCGGTTTCCACCAATTTTTCACCAGCTCGTGATCGAAGTTGCGGCGAATTTCACAGGTTCTGTCGAAAATCATGGTTGCTTCATCCCCTGGGGTGCATGCCGGCCAGTTCGGGAGGGATGGGGTTTCCGGGCTTCCGTAGCGGGCAAAGTTGATCCAGGCGGTGGCCATACGCTCCTGCAGACGGTCTGTTTCGCCCGGGACATTGCATACGGCGATGCGGTCGATGTTATGGAATACGAACGGAATCTCGGCACAATGCCATGCGGCTTTTCCGCCATCGATCGGGAATTCATAGGTAACTGATAGGAATAGGTCGGCGCTTCTGTAAACTCCGATTTCTGACGAATGAATTCGATCGTTGCCGGACGGAAGAACGTATCCACAGACCACAGGTCGGCAATTGTTTTGTCCGGATATGCTTTTTCAAAAAGAGAAATCAGTTCCGGCGTTGCATCACCATATTTTCTCGTCAGGAACGCAATCTGTTCCTCACGGTTCATCTCATGTTTTCCCGGCACAACCGGTCCAAAATCAAACTCACCGATGTTGGTTCCTGCCAGCACAGGAATCGTTTTGGCGTGATCCGTAAATCCGCACTTGATCGGATTTCCGCGGAACCAGCGTTCTCCATCGGTCCCTGTCCGATATAGCAGCCTTTCGCAGCAACCTCTGCCTCAACTTTATTGTACGCATTTGACAGCTCATAATACGGGATCGTCTCAAGCTTCTCCACCTCGGATTCGTCCAGATTCAGTTCTTTTAACAGAGCCTTCACAATCGCGGTGCCGTCTCCGTCCTCTTTCTGATAAACCTTTGCCTCATAAACACCGCTCTCGATGATACCCTTCTGGAACAGGCCGTCTGCTGCCGGCGTATTCATCAGCGTTGCCACCTTCATACCGCCGCCGGACTGACCGAAAATCGTAACATTCTCCGGGTCTCCGCCGAATGCCGCGATATTGTCATGTACCCACTGCAATGCAGCTACCATATCTGCGTTTCCTGCATTCGCAGAATTTTTG
>ENA-OQDE01000386-OQDE01000386.1-human-gut-metagenome-genome-assembly--contig:-NODE-386-length-27348-cov-3.462768_pt1 | contig 27348 bp, 40 predicted proteins | sample MGYA00242768_ERZ504595 | MGnify/ENA primary metagenome ERZ504595 (study PRJEB26092, sample SAMD00036307) | human gut metagenome | host: Homo sapiens | study: EMG produced TPA metagenomics assembly of... | reverse complement strand
TGAGCAGGTGTGGGAAGAACTGGCAGAGATACCGGATGCCAAAAGGCGGTTTAATGCTGCAGAGCATCTGGTGCATACTACAAAAAAGAATCCTGCACGCTTTGATTTGATCTTCGCTTTCCGAAGATGCCGTCCTACCTGAGGCGAGCCGCAATCCAGCATGCATTGGGAAGTGTATCTTCTTACGAAACACGGATGGATCTGTGGGAAAAGTCAGGAGAAAAAGCAGGGAAACCCAGACTGGCGTATGAGAATCATGCCATGCCTGTTTTTTATCGTGATGTCATGTACAGAGAGGAAAAAGAAGGAAAAGACGAAGCATACCTGAAACTGTATGATGGCCATGACTGGAAATGGTTTTGTGTGCGTTTAAATCACACAGATATGGAATATCTGCGCAGGAACTGGTCGGGGAAAAAGGCATCAGCCCCGACACTGGAGAAAAGGCACCATAAATATTTCCTGCGTTTTTCTTATACGGAAGAAGTGACACTTACGAAGCCACCGGTAAAAGAACAGATCATCTGTAGTGTGGACTTGGGAATCAATACCGATGCGGTCTGTACCATTATGCGGGCAGACGGAACTGTCCTGGGGAGAAAATTTATCAATCATCCAGTGAAAAAGACCGGATGTACCGCACACTGGGCCGAATCCGAAGATTCCAGAGGGAACACAGCTCTGCGCAGTCACGGGGAAGATGGGCATATACGAAACGCCTGAACATAGAGCTGGGAAGAAAAATTGCAGGTGCGATCGTAAAAAATGCAGAAGAGAACCATGCAGATGTGATCGTATTCGAGTATCTGGAAATGCAGGGAAAGATATCCGGAAAGAAAAAACAGAAACTGCATCTGTGGAGAAAACGGGATATCCAGAAACGCTGTGAGCATCAGGCACACAGAAAAGGAATGCGGGTATCCAGAGTCTGCGCATGGAATACGAGCAGGCTTGCATACGATGGCTCCGGAAGTGTGTCCCGTGACCTGAAAAATCACAGTCTTTGTGTATTCCAGACAGGAAAAAGATATAACTGTGACCTGTCGGCATCGTATAATATCGGAGCAAGATATTTTATCAGAGAACTTTTAAAATCCCTTCCGGTAACGGAAAGGTCTTTGCTGGAGGCAAAAGTCCCTCCGGTAAAGCGTAGAACCTCATGTGTTTATGCAGATCTGAAAGAACTTCATTTACAAATGGAAATCTTAAAGGCAGCATAAATGCAGGCAGATATACAGTGGACTACCTGCAATGTGGGAACCTGCCATATCTGGCATGGAAAAATGCGCATAACTGCGCTGGCCTAAGTTACAGGCGTATCCGCCGATATTTAGTCTGACGCCTAAAGCGTCTGGAAGCACGCGACTTCAGTCGTGTGAGGATAAAGTTTTTAATTCACGGTATTTTTGTTTCTGATGAAATGCAGTCATGTGGTATAGGTAAACTTTTATTAGATTATATCAAGAATAAAAAGTTAGATTACGATTAAATGTATACCAGAAAAATACCAGAGCTCTCTCTTTTTACCAAAGAGAAGAGTTTAATATCCAATGCGAAGGATTCGATGGTGCTACTGGTGAAAAAGAATATCCAATGTTGTGGCAGCAGAAATAGAAAGCGATTTTGGGGAGAATTCCCATGGATATTGCCAATATGGTACTGTTTCTTTGCTCTGAAAAAGCGGGCTTTATCACAGGTGAAAACATCTGTATTGACGGTGGTATGACAAAACAAATGATTTATCATGGCGATTGTGGGTGAAGATTTGACATCTAAGTCACGTATTAGAAACACAGAATATACAAAAGGAGAAGAACTATGAAATTTAAGATGATTCACGAAAACTACAATGTATCAGACCTGGACCGATCTATTAAATTTTACAACGAGGCCCTTGATCTGCACGAAGTGAGAAGAAAGACTACAGATGATTTTATTATTGTGTATCTGAGCAACGATGTAAGTGATTTTGAGTTGGAACTTACCTGGCTTAAAGATCATCCACAGCCGTATAATCTGGGTGAATGCGAATTCCACTTGGCATTCAAGGCAGAGGATTATGAGGCAGCGCACAAGAAGCACGAAGAGATGGGGTGCATTTGCTTCGAAAATGAAGCGATGGGAATCTATTTCATTGTAGATCCAGATGGATACTGGCTTGAGATTCTACCGTAAAGCTGGTTGAGAAATCGAAAAAAATTTGCAACCCTGGCATTCTGGCCGTTTGGAAAGCAGTTTTTCAAGATGGCAAGACTTTCTTTCATGCCATTTGGTGCCAGTGTGATAGTATAGAATACAAAATTTAATGTAGCGATGATTGTAAGATATAATGTGGATAGAAAAGTATATTTATATGATATGGTGAATATAAAAAAAGAAACGAATATATTTTGGAAATCATTTTACAATTAAATGAGTAACTTCAATGAAAAGCCAAGCCCAGCTATTCATCGGAAAGACTATAGAAAAGCCTGGTTCAGATACACTGATTAATTTCAGTGCGTCCGAACCTGTTTTTTTGTTCCATTTGCAACGCTCGCTTCCAGGAGATTTCAATGACAAACCTTCTCTCATAAGGTATAATACTAAGCAGAGCATTTTGTTTTGCTCATCATGAAATGAGAGGGAGTTCTATTTCAATGGATGTGAATGTGATCAATGAATTGCAAAACGGCCTAAGTGCCGCATATATAAATGGTTCCGTGGCGGCGAATCTGGCATATAAGCAGCATTTGTATCGAATAATCCGGAAGAGGGGAAGAAGGTTATTTCATCTGTAGAGGATGAATTACTGCGCTGCGATGAGTTTCAGATCAGTGTTGCATTTATCACGATGGGTGGTGTGACACCGCTTCTGCAGACGTTAAAAGAGCTTGAGGAAAAGGGCATTAAAGGACAGATTCTTACAACAAATTATCTGAACTTTAGTGAACCGAGAGCACTTGAAAAACTTAATAGCTTGAAAAATGTTACTTTGAAAATGTATGACGTGGAAGCGGCCGGAAATGGTTTCCATACGAAGGGATATATTTTCAAAAAAGAAGAGATTTATCGGATCATCATCGGAAGCTCTAATATGACAAGTGCGGCGCTGACGGTAAATAAAGAGTGGAATACAAAACTGATTTCTACGGAAAATGGTGAGGTTGCGGAAGAAATCGTAGAAGAGTTCCAGAGGTTATGGAATAGTGAGTACGCTTTACCATATGATGATTTTTATGAAGTCTACAAAGAACGCTACAATATCATAAAACATCAGCGGGAAATCGCAAAAAGCGAAGAAATCCCGTCACTGGAAAAATATAGATTAAAGCCAAACTCTATGCAAGAGAGATTTATTGCGAATTTGAGGAAGATTCTGGAGCAGGGAGAAGAGCGGGCGTTGCTGATATCCGCGACTGGAACAGGAAAGACCTATGCATCCGCATTTGCTATGCGTGAGCTTGGTTTCAAAAGAGTATTGTTTCTGGTTCATCGTGTAACACTTGCGAAGCAGGCTAAAAAATCTTTTGAAAAGTTTTTGATAAGAAAGTGACAATGGGATTGGTGGGAGCAGGATTCTATGAATATGAGAAGGATTATGTTTTTGCAACAGTAGAGACTTTGAACAGAGATACACATTTGTTTCAGTATCAGCCAGATGCCTTTGATTGCATTATTTTGGATGAGGCTCACCACAGTTCTAACAATATTTATACCAAGATCATTAATTATTTCAATCCGAAACTGTTTTTGGGTATGACTGCGACACCGGATAAAAGAGATGATAATCAGGAAGGCAAAAATATATATGAGATTTTCCATTATCAAATCGCTCATGAAATCCGTTTACAGCAGGCAATGGAAGATAATCTTCTTTGTCCATTTCATTATTTTGGCATCAGTGAGGTTGTTTCCCTGGATGATAAAACATTGCAGGCTGCGAAGCTGACAGATGAGGAATTCAATCAGCTTACCAGTGATGAGAGAGTGCGGCATGTGATCGAACAGTCGGAATATTATGGCTACAGTGGCGATCGTGTAAGGGGACTTATTTTTTGCAGTCGTGTTAAGGAGTGCGAAGAATTATCGAGAAAGTTTAATGCTCTGGGATATCGTACAATTGCTCTTAGTGGTGCTGATAATGAAGAAAAACGGCAGGAAGCATTCGAGAGACTGGCAATGATGAAGCAGATGCAACGGAAGAAATGCAGCCCTTGGATTATATTTTTTCGCGAGATATATTAAATGAAGGTGTAGATATCGTTGAGGTGAATCAAGTCATTATGCTTAGACCGACGCAGTCTCCCATTGTATTTATTCAGCAGTTGGGACGAGGACTTAGAAAGGCACCAGGGAAAGAATATGTTGTTATTTTGGATTTTATTGGAAATTATAATAATAACTTTATGATTCCGGTAGCTTTATCAGGAGACCGTTCTTATAACGCTGATGTAATCCGCAAATATGTAATCAGTGGAAATAGTACAATACCAGGGGCTTCAACTGTTCATTTTGATGAGATTTCCAAAGATAAGATATTTAGTCCATTGATAAAATCAAAGGGATGAAAACTCTGATCAAAGAAAGCTATGTTTCTCTGAAGAATCGGTTAGGGCGGGTTCCGCTGTTGTATGATTTCTATGAAAATCAGGAAATTGATCCACTGGTAATTATTAAAGAATATAAAACATATTATGCCTTTATGCAGGCAATGGAAAAGGATAAATACAAGAATAGCCTAAACGAACAGGAGAAATTAACACTGGAGTATTTGTCCAAAACAATTCTCACAGGAGTGCGCCCTGATGAGCTTGCAATATTAAGTCAATTGCTTTACAGAGATCATATAAGGGTTGCAGATTTTATAAAAGAATACCAAAAGACCTATGGAATTAAAATCAGCACATCACAGGTAAATGAAGCAATTCAGGTGCTGCAAGGACATTTCGTCAGCAAAGAAACAGAATATCAGAAATTTCGTCAGATTGATATTCTGGAAAATGATCAATCAGGAATGATCCGAAGACTGAAAAGTTATACAGAAAGACTTGCACATATTCAGTTCTACACACAGGTGGAAGATATTATAAAAGTCGGTATTGCCAGATATAAGGATAAGTATTTTCCGGGGCGAATTGTGGATAGTCCGTTTGTATTATACGAAAAATATTCCAGAAGAGATGTAAGCTTCTTATGAACTGTGGCAAGGATTTGTCCTCTATTATGTATGGTATGAAAAGAATTGAAGATGATGTTTTCATTTTTATTACATATCACAAAGAAGAAGTCAGGATGAAAAAAACTATGTAGATGGAAAACCTGATTATGCGGATGCTTTTGAGGATGATCTGATTTTTAAGTGGGACTCTCAGATTGGGAAAGGCTTGGATAGTTCATATATGAAAGATGTACTTGAAGCTGAAAGAAAGCACTTGCTTGTGAAAAAGTCAGATGCGGAAACAAGCTTTTATTACATGGGACAATTCACTGTGGTGGAAGCCAGAAATGCCCGGAAAGAAGATAATCGCGGACGTATGCAGCCGATCACGAAAGTAACGATGAAAATGCAGCATCCAGTGAGAGAAGATTTATTACGGTATTTACAGTCAAATATTACAGCATAAATGATTTGAGGTACGAAACAAATGAAGACAATAAAAGTAGTTGCAGCAGTTATCTGCGACAATATGAAAGAAAAGAATAAAATTTTTGCAACGGCTCGTGGTTACGGTGAGCTGAAAGGCGGCTGGGAGTTTCCTGGAGGAAAAATCGAAGCAGGTGAAACACCTCAGGAAGCATTAAAGCGAGAAATCATGGAAGAACTGGATACAGAAATTAAGGTAGGGGATTTGGTTGACACTATAGAGTATGACTATCCCACTTTTCACCTTTCTATGGATTGCTTCTGGGCAGAGGTCACAGCCGGTCATCTGGAACTAAAAGAAGCGGAAGCTGCAAAATGGCTTACGAAGGATCAACTGAACAGCGTTGCCTGGTTACCGGCAGATGTCACTTTGATAGAGAAAATTCGAAGGAACATGGAGAACTGATTTCTAATATTATTTTCAGAGGAATTGCTATGATATACACAGTAAAACGAATTGATGAAGACCTGGACTTCGGTTGTGAAGAGCGACCGAAAGGCATGCCAGTCATGGCGATAGTGACGCTTATGAATTCTTCAGGAGAAGAAATAAGGATAAAAGCAGAGGATGCCATGCTCTATGAATGTAACATCAATGAAGGGGACAAGGTTTGCTTTGATGTGAATAATAAGTTGGAAAAAGTGGCACTTCCGAATTGATGGGAGTGCCGTTAAATGTTATTGATTATCGTTGTTTTTGGAAAGCTGTTTCTGCAATGCAGAAAGCTGAATATCAGGTTAATTCCACAATCATTGAAAGCTATTCGGCCGGAACAGAGACAAAGCCTCAGATTAATCAGGATGCCGTTCGTGTCATGAAAGAGATTTATGGAATAGACATGGAAGCAAATGGTCAGTATAGTAAGCTGATTACTGATATCCCAGATGTTGATATCACAATATCAATGGGCTGTAATGTGGGATGTCCTTTTATTGGAAGAGCATTTGATGATAACTGGGGACTTGATGATCCAACGGGGAAATCAGATGATGATTTTAAGGCTGTAATACAGCGGATTGAGGAGAATATCTTTGAGTTAAAGAAAAGGTTGAGCGAGAACAAATAGAATACCTGCAGAACAAAATGGCAGCTTATCAGCTTTATGACACAGGATTTACTGTGACAAAGGAAGATAAGCTGCTTTCCTTATCTATCTGCAAGTATTCCAGTAGGATTCCTGTTTTGAGACGAATGTCCGGAAGGTGGGTAACTACTTCCTGTCCTTGCTATTCTCTATCTTTAGCTGTTGAATACAAAAATGATTTAGGAAGTTTAGTTTTTTGGTTGTCGGGATTTTTGCACAGCCATTTGGTGTAAAATGATAATATTAGAAAAAGAAATCAAGGGGGAACTGGCAGATGAAAGGTTATAATACAAGCAACGGATACATGGGATGCGTAGAAGCAAATACATTTTATTTGCCAGTGAACAGGAATATTTCGAGTTTATGCACTACAGGGGTTATATCTATGTTATACTTGAGTTGGTATTAAAGGATTTAGTGAGGACTTGATTGATGCTGTAAAATTAATCTTGAGCCGATGAGAAAGATTTCCGGTCAGGATAAATAAGAATTAGAAATTAAATACAGGAGAAAATAAATGGTAAAGCAAATCGTAAGAGACATTTTCTTTTTAGGACAGCCATCCAAGCCAGCCACAAAAGCAGATATCCAGATTGGGAAGGATCTGCAGGACACACTGCAGGCGAACCGGGAACGGTGCGTTGGTATGGCTGCAAATATGATTGGTGTAAGGAAGAATATTATCATTGTGAATATGGGATTTATAGATGTTGTTATGTTTAACCCGGTGATTGTTTCAAAGCATGACATGTATGAGACGGAAGAAGGCTGTCTGTCTCTGGATGGTGTTCGTAAGACGACCAGATATCAGGAAATTGAAGTAGAATATTATGACTTCAACTGGAAAAAACAGCGGCAGAAGCTGTCTGGATGGACGGCACAGATCTGTCAACATGAAATTGATCATTTGTCTGGGAAGATCATATAATCGAATGCGGATTGCGAGGTGGCCGGTATGTTAAAGAATGTACTGATTGTGGTGGATGATATAGAAAAATCCATAGAATTTTATAGGGACTTATTTGGACTGCAAGTGATTCTTAAGAATGAAGGTAATGTGATCTTATCGGAGGGACTTGTTTTGCAGGATGCCGACATATGGGGGAAAACATTGAATGAAACTTCTACGCCGTTCAATAACATGATGGAATTGTATTTCGAGGATTTTGATATAGATGGATTGCTTGCGAAATATGAATCTGGTAAGTATTTCGTCCGATATGCCACCGAACTGACAGAACTTGCAGGTGGGCAGAAGCTTGTAAGACTGTATGATCCCAGTGGTAATCTTATTGAGGTTCGCACTCCGTTCAGGTGCAATTAAAGGAGGGAATATGCAGATTTTGGTTGATGCAGATGCCTGTCCGGTAGTCAGTATCGTTGAAAGAGTTGCAAAAGAGCATAATCTTCCGGTAACGTTGTTGTGTGATACCAATCATGTGTTATCATCTGATTACAGTGAAGTGATCGTAGTTGGAGCCGGTGCAGATGCAGTGGATTATAAACTGATCAGTATTTGTCATAAAGGCGATATTATTGTATCACAGGATTATGGAGTGGCGGCAATGGTATTAGGAAAAGGTGCTTATGCGATTCATCAGTCCGGGAAATGGTATACCAATGAAAATATTGACCAGATGCTTATGGAGCGTCACTTGAACAAGAAAGCACGAAGGGCATCCGGAAAGAATCATTTAAAAGGACCACGAAAACGAACAGCAGAAGATGATGAGCATTTCAGAGCGTCTTTTGAAAAAATGATACATATGGCAATGGATAAGGAGAAATAATCACAAACGGAACACAGGAGAATTGGGAGGTGCAGAATGACGGAAAAGAAAAGAACCTATATTGCAATTGATCTTAAGTCATTCTATGCATCTGTGGAATGCAAAGAACGAAATCGGGATCCTTTGACGACTAATCTTGTGGTTGCAGATAAAAGCAGAACAGAAAAAACAATCTGTCTTGCGGTATCTCCAGCCTTAAAGTGTTATGGGATACCCGGAAGGGCTCGTTTATTTGAGGTTGTTCAAAAAGTAAAAGAAGCCAATAGTGCCCGCAGGTGCAAAGCGCCGAACAGAACTTTTATCGGAGCTTCTGATGACAGCACAGAATTAGATATCAATTCTGCACTGGAGATTGATTATATTGTTGCTCCTCCCCGGATGGCTCTCTATCTGGAATACAGCACCAGAATTTACAGCATTTATCTGAAATATATTGCACCGGAAGATATTTTCCCGTATTCGATTGACGAAGTATTTATGGATGTAACGAATTATCTGCATACCTATAATATGACACCAAGAGAACTGGCGATGACCATGATACAGGATGTGCTGAAAACGACAGGTATAACGCAACTGCCGGAATTGGAACGAATATGTATCTGTGTAAGATTGCGATGGATATTGTGGCGAAGCACATTAAAGCAGATAAAGATGGTGTACGAATTGCAGAACTGGATGAAATGTCATACCGAAGGAAACTCTGGAGCCACAGACCTCTTACTGATTTCTGGAGAGTCGGAAAGGGATATGCAAAGAAGCTGGAAGAATACGGGCTTTATACAATGGGTGATATTGCCAGATGTTCCATCGGTAAAGCAAATGAGTTATATAATGAAGACCTGTTATATAGGCTGTTTGGCGTTAATGCGGAGCTGCTGATCGACCATGCCTGGGGATATGAACCCTGTACCATGGAAATGGTCAAGGCTTACAAACCGGAAACGAACAGTGTTTGTTCCGGGCAGGTACTTCATTGTCCTTATGACTTTGAAAAAGCAAAATTAGTCGTCAAAGAGATGACGGACCAGATGGTTTTGGATTTGGTGGATAAGAAGCTTGTGACGGATCAGATTGTATTGACAGTTGGTTATGATATTGAGAATTTGAATAATACCGACAGGAAAAAGAAATATCATGGTGAGGTTACGATCGACCGTTATGGAAGAAGAATTCCGAAACACGCACATGGAACGATCAATCTGAAACGGCAGACTTCCTCAACAAAACTGATAACGGATGCAGTAATAGAACTATATGACAGGATTATTGACAGAAACCTGCTTATCAGAAGAATTAATATCACAGCGAACAGGCTTGTGGATGAGAGTTCTGTAAAGAAAGAAAAAGTGTATGAGCAGTTGAATCTTTTTACGGATTATGAGGCGCAAAGGAAAAAGAAGGAAGAGGAAGAAGCTGCGCTGGATCGCGAAAAACGTATGCAGGAAGCAATGCTCAGTATCAAAAAGAAATTTGGGAAAAACGCTGTACTGAAAGGAATAAATCTTCAGGAAGGTGCAACCGCCAAGGACAGAAATGAACAAATTGGCGGACATAAGGCGTAAAGGAGTTGGAAGAGGATGAAAAATAATTCTTATGAAGATATCATCAATTTGCCACATCCGGTCTTTAAGAATCATCCGCAAATGCCACTTCGGGATCGGGCAGCACAATTTGCTCCTTTTGCAGCTCTGACCGGACATGATGCTGCGATAAAAGAAACGGCAAGATTAACCGATGAAAGATTGGAACTGAGCGAGGAAGTGATTGCTCAGCTGAACGAAAAAATCAATATAATCAGAAATAATATCGGTATAGAACAGAATGTATCGATAACTTATTTTATTCCCGATGCAAAAAAAGCCGGCGGATTCTATGTTACGTGCTCTGGTATTGTAAAAAAGGTAGACGAATATGAGCATACCATAATCATGGCAGATCAAACGGTCATTCCAATTGAACAGATAAGTGATATTAAATGTGAAGAGTGGTAAATGTAAAAACAGATAAAAAGAATATAGAATGTTTCACTAGTACAGCGAAAATTAAGTTTCTGCTATATTGACGCAGGATTTCACACTCTGATGGGCTGGATTAAGATGCATTATTTTAGAGGATTGCTATAGTTCTGGCAGTAGAGGACACAAGGTTGAAGAAATCAGACAGGAATTCTTTGGCGGAACGAAACCATGTTATAAGAAGAATTGTATTTTGAGAGGAGGCTTTTATAAATGTTGAACATTATTTATGGAGATGTGAAAAACAGTATTTATAATACAAATGTTTATTTTAAAAACAGTTATGAACCAGAATGGCTTGATGCAGAACTGGCGAAAAAGATGATTAAAGATATTGATGATTCAGAAGTATTGAGTGGTGAATGCATTAACAGTCCGGTGTTGGGACAGATTCCTCCTGAAAGACTGTCAGGAGGAGTGAAAACATTGTTGCTGATTTTAAATGAACCGGATCGGATTTTCAATGCCTCGACCTGTGGCGATAACTGTGCAAAATGGATATTGGAAATAGGCAGGATTAAAGATGTTACCATTAATCTCAGGCATATGATGAGTTTTGGAAAAGACACAAAATTTGAGATAAAAGTCCAAAATGGAGGAGAAACGGTCCATTCAATGAAGGAACTTGTTCCTATAGCAAATAAGTATTTAAATGAAATGAAACAGGAGTAGTGATTATGAAAGGTTCACATAGAATCATTGTAGAATCCAGAAAAGTGAAATATGATTTTGTAATTCATAGGAATATTACAATCATTACTGGTGACAGTGGATCAGGTAAGACTGTTTTAATTGATCTTATACATGATTATGGAAGATATGGTGCGGACAGCGGTGTATTTCTTTCCTGTGACTGCCCCTGTAAAGTGATTGATAGTGAGGATTGGGAAAGAAAGATAGAAGAAACAACAGGAAGTATTATTTTTATTGATGAAGGAAATCGCTTCCTCGTTTCAAAGAAGTTTGCACAGCTTGTGCAGGGATCTGATAATTACTTTGTACTGGCTACAAGAGAAAAGCTTCCGGCATTGCCATATAGTGTAAGTGAAATATATGGATTTCGCAAATCTGGAAAATTTCATGATGCGAAACAGAAATATAATGAGATTTATCATTTGTACGGTGAAATATCAGAGGAAAAGAATATCAATCCGAAACTTGTAATAACAGAGGATTCCAATTCTGGATTTGAATTTTTTAAAGAAATGTCCAGACAGAAGGGTGTGAACTGTTTTTCTGCTAGTGGGAAGTCAAATATCATCAGACAGTTGGAACAGAGAACGAATGAAGAGGGTACAATTTTGGTCATCGTAGATGGAGCTGCATTTGGTTCAGAGATGAAAGACATCAGTGAATGCATTAAAACACAGGGAAACATTGTACTCTATGCACCAGAATCTTTTGAGTGGTTGTTACTTTCAACAAAGGAAATACCGGAAGTAAAAGTAGAAACAATACTTCAGAATCCAGAAGAATATATAGACAGTAAAGAGTATGTCAGTTGGGAACGATATTTTACAGATTTATTGATAGAAAGTACCAGTAAGAATTTTATATGGGCATATTCGAAGAAAAGGCTTACAAAGGCGTACTTTGCTCCAAGAATAGTGAATGCGGTAAAAACAATCATGAAATTGGTAGACTGGGAAAAATCATTCTGAAAAGTCAGAAAAAAGCTTTTATTATCGTATTACGTGATATAGAAATGCCGAAATGAATGATATGCAAAATCCTGCTGATAAGGAGTAATAGATGACAATGGATGTTTCACTTGTAATTGGTGGTTTAAAAGGAATTTTAGAAAATTTATGTGATAATTATTCGGATAGTATTATTGGGCAAGCGGCAAGTACATCTCGTGATTATTTGAAAAATAGAAATGTTGACTCTAAAATTAATGAGGCTGCTTCTTGTTTAACAGGATTGAAATGTAGAGATAACACATTATTTTTGAGCGATTTGCAAGCGGCATTTTCTAAAGACAATCTGCGAGCGATTTTAAAAGAAATTCGAAAAGATGATGCTTTTGATATGGAAGAAGCATTGAGACAAAAATTAAATGATTTATGTGAGGCATATTATGTTGATAATGCTGATAAGATAATTGATTCATTGGTGCAAATGTTTTTTGAACTTACAGCAATGAATAATCCTGAATTGGAAGGAAGATTATTTTTTAATAGGCTTTCACGTAAGCAAGAAGAATTAAAGACTCTACTAACTACTGGACTATCGGAAATTAAAAATGAACTGAGTTCTATATCTGGAGTTTCTTATGGATTAAGAAAATCAGATTATGAACATGTTCATATAGAAAATGGAACAGTGATTGGTGATGACAAGGATTTGTTCACTTGGAACCTAAAATTTTATCAGACGGATGGGTTGTTTGGTAGCAATGAAAAACGGAAAGCCGAAGTTATAGGATTAACAAAACATTGGAAGGAAGAACGTGAGTTATATCCGGGATGGTATATTGCCCCAGTAGCTAAAAGAGAAATATTAGCGTCATATACCAGAGATGAATCATTATTGTGGAAGACAGCTGAACTGTCCATGCAAGAAAAAATAGATTTTGCATTTGAATTAGTATGGAGACATGAAACAGGATTTATTGTGTTTTCACAAATACTGCAGAACCATATTTTTGAACTGTGGAAAGAGTATAAAGATAAAGGCGACTGGTCAGCTCAGGATAAGAACGAAAAATGGTTTTACATTGGTCAATCATTATTGCGTGAATATAGAGAAGACATGAATTGGAATTCGTGGCAAAAAGTATTCGATGTGATGAAAAAAAGTGCTGCAATAATGGAAACCGGAAATGAAGAACTTGAAATGGAATTCATAGTTCATCTCTTTTATAAAATGCAAATATCTGATGTTCGAGATAAAATACAACAGTTTTCCTGTGAAGATAATAGGTATGCATTGCGTTTGAATAAGGTTGGTCTAATGGCAGAATGTGGTCTGCTTGAAAGTGCATATTCAGAATTGAAAACACTCATTGCTGAATTAGAAGAATCCATTGATAGCATGCCAAAAGAAAAAAATAAGGATTTTGTACAATGCGGATCTATTTTATCTGGTGCATACGAACTTTTAGCATTTGTAATTCAAGGACTTCATCCATTTGATAAAAATGAGGAGCTTCATGTAGCATGGAATGGAATAGAAGATTATTCTCGATTTTTTGATTTCGAGAAGGAAAAAAACAATGGAATAATTATTTGTATAATTACTACTGTAAGCACAAGGAAGAACCTTTTGAGATAAATCGAGAAATAAGAACAATCACATGGGGGAGCAATGGATTTGGAGAAATCTATAGTTTCTATAGAGTATTGGAAAGGATTGCAATGCCGCTGCATCTTGGTATGACAAGACTTCTTCCACATCAGGAAATAGAATTTATTAACGCACTATTTATCAATACTCCGTCATTGGGATTTTTCATGTGTATGAGATCAGGAAATGACAAAGTAGTTAAATCTATTATTTCACGTAAAAATTGTATCAGTGCCGGTTTTGATATTTGTAGAAAATTATTTGATTATGCATTTAAATGTATCGAACAAAATATCGAAAGTATTAGCGTAAATACTGCAAGAGGTAATGCGTATACTCATTTGCTGAATAATGGATTGGAAATACTTAGAAGATTAGTTTCGGTAGCTTCTTTAGTTCAGCAAAAAAATTATTGACACTGATGTGCAAGTTAATTGATACAGATATTGTGCGTGAATACCGTGTAATGGATAAATGGATTTATCAGATTCTTTGTATCATAGATGAAAATATTAAATCACAGTATTTAAACGAAATATTATTATCTTCAACAAAAAACAGAACACATATAGGTGAGGATAGATCAACCGATCCTTTTGATGTGATTTCTGCCAGTACCCTTGCAAAAAAATACTATGAAAAAGCAAATATAGATTCGACCATTATAGATGATTTGATAAAATGTGCTAGTGAATCGGAAGAAGATTATTGGGCGATTATTCCGCGTTTAAACAAATTAAGAGAATGGTCTCTATTATCAGCTGAACAATTGGCGGATTTACGAGAATTAATTTGGAAAAATGTAAATGAAGACACAGGACTTCCGAATTTTAAGGAATACTACGCCGCCGCCTTTTTGAAGTGGCCAAGTCCAGAGGGAAGAGATGTTAAGACTCTTGTACGAAACTATATTATGGATAATAAGTTTTATGATAATCTGAAATCCAGAGGACTTGAATCAGTTACGATGGGCGAGGAAGAATATTTGCAGAACTTCAGTGTATGAATTATTTGTGCCTGATTTATTGGAAATTGCGGATATCGAAATCATCCTTAACAGATTTATTGAGTACTGGGAAATCGGTAGGAGCGGATTTGATAATAATGAGCATAGGGATTTTTATTATGATGAGTTTTATGATAGATATCAAGCACTGGAGCGAGTAATTGGAAGCTTTTCGTTTGAAATAGATCAGATGAATTCTGGTTTAGTAGTGTCGTTATTAAAAATGCTTGATGAAATGAGCGAATATGGGATAAATACTTTAGAATCAAGAGCTCTTTTATTTAGCAAAGAAAGAATAGAAGCTGAATTAGGAGAAAACATTATTGATCAATTCTATAGTGATGATAAGAATAAAATAGCAGATGCGACGAATGCTGCTGAACATATTATTTTGAAGTGGCCGGAATTAGATACAGCAAAAGAATTGTTGATCGAGCAAATAAGACTTATAAGATATGGGAAACAGCCTGGATTACAGATGTTTTATATTTCTATACATAATTTGGCATATATGGGGGTGCTTGATTTATCAGATGAAATTCTTATGCCATTAGATAAGGCTTTATTAGAGTGTGCAGAGCATACGGCTTATGAAAAAATAAAGGAATGTACAGAAAAAGAGATAAAATCTACAATAAATCTTCGTTCCGCATGTGCAAGAACTGCTTTTCAAATAGATAAGTGTATTTCGGAAAAACCAGATGCACCGGTATTGAAAGGCATTGAAAAATGGAAGGAAATATGTATTGGAAGATTGTCAAACAATGAATTTGTAGAGGTTAAGAGACAGTGGCTTTTATAGATTAAAGGATTATATGCTAATAGACAAGATTGCTTTATTGTATCTCCGAGACGGAAAGATTCCGAGTTTCAGAAGTAGAGGAAAAGACATATATTACAATCCCGAAGGAAAAGAGAAGGCACAGAAACAGATATGCAGATACTGGAGCGATATAGCGATATTGGAAGATACAGTAAAGTTGAAGCACAGGCACATTATCATCAGGAAGGAATCACTATGTGGATAACCTGGTATATGGCTAAGTTTGCTCGTGAGTCTAGATACCAGGAAATAGAAGTGGAGTATTATGACTTTAACTGGAAAAAACAGCGCCAGAAATTGTCAGGAAGATCTGTTAGCATGAAATTAATCATTTGTCCGGAAAGATTATATAGCATGGAAATAGATGTGTTACGGAATTATGTACGATTCTGGACCGAGAATATGGTATCAGTACGGACCGGAAGATGTAAAGCAGCAGTATAAAGAGTATCTGCAAAGTGTGCTTCGAAACTATTAGTTCTGGCAGCAGGAAAAAAATTATTCTGAGAAGTCAGAAAAATCTTTTCTATCATCGCATTACATGGTATACTGAATACCGAAATGAATGATATGCAAAATAGGATTTTATGCGTCAAGTGTTCGGTGAATGGGGAGTTGTCACTGAAACGAAAAGTGCGTCTTACGGTATATTATCCGCACCCGTTGCAAACAATATAAGAGGATATCTCATATTGTGTTAGGGAATGTTTTCGACATACATTCTATCACAATTGGAGATATCCTTTTTAATTTGGTCAAAAGGATAATCTCCATTTCAAAAATACAAAGGAGGTTATTTTTTAATGGTTGACAAAGCGAAAATTGAGCAGGCAGTCCGTCTGCTTCTGGAAGGTATCGGTGAAGATATCACACGGGAAGGTCTGATTGATACTCCTGACAGGATTGCCCGCATGTGTGAAGAAATTTACGGAGGTCTTGGTCATGAAGCGGACCAGCATCTGTTAAAGCAGTTTCCTGTAGAAAATAATGAAATCGTGCTGGAAAAAGACATCACCTTTTACTCCATGTGTGAGCATCATCTGATGCCTTTTTATGGAAAAGCTCATCTTGCATACATCCCCAACGGCAAAGTTACCGGTTTAAGCAAACTGGCACGTACAGTAGAGGTTTATTCCAGAAGACCACAGATCCAGGAACGGCTTACTGTTCAGATTGCAGATGCTTTGGAGCGTACTCTGGATCCAAAAGGAATTATGGTAATGCTGGAAGCGGAACATACCTGTATGACCATGCGCGGAATAAAAAACCAGGCAGCAAAACGATCACTACTGTAACCCGTGGTGCGTTTACAGAAGATAAGGAACTGCAGAAAATGTTCCTTTCTATGGTAAAAGGATGAATAACAATTTTTCAGATATGGATCGTGTCAATCAGATCTGGAGGCATCCGGTTTATCAGGAACATTATAAAAAAATACAGGAACTTGAGAGTGAACGGATCTTCTGCCGTCATACGCCTGAACATTTTCTGGATGTTGCACGGCTGATGTACATTTATGCACTGGAGGAACATCTGGAGTTGTCCAAAGAGCTTATCTATGCAGCAGCACTTCTTCATGATATCGGACGTGCACAGCAATATCAGTACAACATTCCCCATGATATTGCAGGAGTAGAAATCGCAAGGGAAATTCTGACAGATCTGCACTTTACAGAGAAGGAAAAAGAACTGATTCTGTCTTCCATTGGACATCACCGAAAAGGAGATTCCTGCAGTATGCTGGCAGCACTTCTTTATAAAGCGGATAAGCAGTCCAGAAATTGTTTTTTATGTTCCGCAGCTTCTGAATGCTATTGGTCTGATGATAAAAAAAATATGAAAATTGAATACTGATCTTCTTTATAAGCACAAAAGAAAGGATGGGCTTTGCTCATGAAAATTGGAAACCGTTTTTTTGACACTAAGAATCATACTTACATAATGGGAATTTTAAATGTTACTCCTGATTCCTTTTCAGACGGCGGCAAATGGAATCATATGGATGAAGCTTTGAAACATACAGAGGCAATGATTGCTGATGGTGCAGATATTATTGATATCGGAGGCGAATCTACACGTCCCGGTCATACTCCTGTCAGTGCTGATGAGGAAGCACAGAGAGTTCTTCCTGTTATTGAAGCGGTCAAAAAACATTTTGACATTCCTGTTTCTGTAGATACTTTTAAGAGCAGTGTTGCTGAAGTTCTATTCAGGCAGGAGCTGACCTGGTTAACGATATCTGGGGATTAAAATATGATTCGAAAATGGCAGCTGTGATCGCAAAATATGATGTGGCCTGTTGTCTGATGCACAACAAATCTAATACAGAATATCAAAATTTTGTCATTGATATGCTCGCTGAAACACAGGAATGTGTTAATCTTGCAAGACAGGCTGGAATTAAAGATGAAAAAATCATGCTTGACCCGGGAATTGGTTTTGGAAAAACATTTGAAATGAATCTGGAAGCAATGAATCAGCTGGAGCTTTTTCAGAATCTGGGATTTCCGGTTCTCCTTGGTACATCCCGCAATCCATGATCGGACTGGCACTGGATCTTCCTGTAGATCAGCGCATGGAGGGGACTTTGGCTACCAGTGTAATTGGCGTAATGAAGGGATGCTCTTTTGTTCGTGTCCACGATGTTAAAGAAAACAAGCGTGTGATCCAGATGACAGAAGCAATCCTGGGACGCAGATAAATTACTGGCACAAAACAGATGGTAACTATAAATAACATACAGAAAGGATTTACTGTTATGGATGAGACCAGATTAGATAAAATAGAAATTAAAGAGTTGGAAGTTTTTGCAAACCATGGTGTATATCCCGAAGAAAATGTTCTGGGACAGAAGTTTGTTATTTCTGCTACACTTTTTACCAGAACACGTCTGGCGGGATTAACCGATGAGTTGTCTGCTTCCATAAACTATGGCGAAGTCAGCCATATGATCACTGATTTCACCAGAAAACATACTTATAAACTTCTGGAATCTCTTGCAGAGAATCTTGCAGAAATGCTTCTTTGCTCTCTTTCCAGACTTGAAAAAATTACTCTGAAGATTGAAAAGCCCTGGGCACCGGTTGGTCTTCCTCTGAAAACCGTATCTGTGGAAATTACACGGAAATGGCATACTGCTTATATTGCTTTTGGCTCTAATATGGGTGATAAAAAGATGTATATAGATAATGGGATCCGTGGTCTGGCAGAGACAAAAGGATGCCGTATAGAGGCAATTTCCGATTATCTTATCACAGAACCTTACGGAGTTACTGATCAGGATGAATTTTTAAATGGAGTTCTGAAAATGCGGACACTTCTTACTCCTGGAGAATTGCTTGTGCGACTGCATCAGTTAGAACAGGCGGCAAACAGGGAACGTATCATCCACTGGGGACCAAGGACACTGGATCTGGATATCCTGTTTTATGATCAGGAAATTATTGATATGCCAGATCTTCATATTCCTCATATTGATCTGCACAACCGCGATTTTGTTCTTGTACCAATGAATCAGATTGCTCCGTATCTGCGACATCCTGTGTTAAATCAGACCATTTCGCAGCTTCTGGACAGCCTTCTGAACAAATCTGAAAATACTGCAAAATAAAGTGAACAGTAACCAGTAACAATATTTTTCTGAATGTTCCATTGATATTTACTTTGCCATTTTTTACAAACAGTGCTATGATATATTCAATGGAAATTCTATAAAAGAGAAAACACCTACAGGAGGGCAAAAAATTATGAAAATCAGACGCGAAGAACACATGCAGGTGGAAATGGTCACGTAATCATCAAAGAAATCCTTGATGCAGAGCAGTTGAACGGTAAATGTGGACTGTATGCACAGGTAACTCTGGAGCCGGGATGTTCGCTGGGATATCATGAACATCATGGAGAAAGTGAAACCTACTATATTTTACAGGGACAGGGCGAATACAATGACAACGGTACCTATCGTCCGGTAAAAGCCGGAGATATTACATTCACACCGGACAATCATGGACATGCACTTGCAAATACAGGAAATACAGATCTGGTTTTTATGGCTCTGATCATTAAAGACTGATATAAAAGCAGCAGCACATATTTCTTATGGAAATAATGACTGCTGTTTTTATTACCAGGACAGACTGATTATAATAAAAAATAGTATAAATCAGGTAGCATTTTAGCCGAATCAAGTAAGTCCCCTGCTTCAATTGCGAAAAGCAATAAGCAGTGGGTGGGGACTTGCTTGTATCAGGAGGAGTGCAAGCTCCTTCTGATAAACTGCGAAGCAGTTATTCGGTTATGAGCAAGTAGCGAAGCGGATTGCGAATATCCGCTTGATTAATCATTCAAATGGAGAATCGAACTATGTACAGAAAAACAGCAAAGAAGTTACTGAAATTCATAGAGAAAAGCCCCACTGCATTTCAGGCAGTGACGGAGATGACCAAAAGGCTTGACAAAGAAGGCTTTGAAGAATTGAAAGAGGAGGATCACTGGAAGCTTAAAAAAGGCGGAAATTATTATGTGACCAGAAATCATTCTGCGATCATAGCTTTTTCCATTCCGCAGAAGCCTGTGTGGAAGTTTCATATTATGGCAAGCCACAGTGATTCCCCTTCTCTTAAGATCAAGGAGAATCCTGAGATAGAGGTGGAGAATGCTTATATCAAACTGAATGTGGAGCGTTACGGTGGAATGATTCTGTCTCCATGGTTTGACAGACCTTTGTCAGTGGCAGGAAGGCTGATCGTCCGTCAGGATGGAAAAATCAGAGAGAAGATGGTGACTGTGGACAGAGATCTGCTGGTCATTCCCAATCTTGCCATTCATATGAACAGGGAAGTAAATGACGGATATAAATATAATGTGCAGAAGGATATGCTGCCTCTTTTCAGCGATAAGGAAGGAAAGGGCAGATTTATGGAAACTGTGGCTGAGGCCGCAGAAGTAAAGACAGAAGATATTCTGGGACATGATCTGTTTCTTTATGACAGAACTCCGGGTACTCTGTGGGGAGTAAATGAGGAATTTGTCTCTGCACCCAGACTGGATGATCTGCAGTGTGCATTCGCTTCTATGGAGGGATTCCTGCAGGGAAATCGTGAAGAAAGCATTTCTGTACATTGTGTGCTGGATAATGAAGAAGTGGGAAGCAGTACAAGACAGGGGGCTGCCTCCACATTCCTTAAGGATACTCTGATGCGGATCAATATGGGACTGGGACGCACTCAGGAGGAATATTATATGGCACTTGCAGACAGTTTTATGATTTCTGCAGATAATGCCCATGCTCTCCATCCAAACTATACGGATAAGACGGATCCGGTAAACCGTCCGGTGCTGAACGGGGGAATCGTGATCAAGTACAATGCAAACCAGAAATATTGTACAGACGGAGTGTCCGCTGCAATTTTCAAGGATATGTGTGACAGGGCAAAGGTGCCGTACCAGACCTTTGTAAACCGTTCAGATATGGCAGGCGGTTCCACACTGGGAAATATTTCCAATACCCAGGTTCCTGTGAAAACAGTGGATATCGGTCTGGCACAGCTTGCCATGCATTCTGTATATGAAACAACAGGTGCGAAAGATACAGAGAGCCTGGTTAAGGCAGCGACAGTGTTTTTTGCATAGTTTGCAGGCACACTGGCAGATAAACGTAAATATAAAAATCAGGAGATAAGAAAGTGAACAGAAAAGCAGTGTTTTTTGATGCAGACGGAACACTCTGCGATATGGAAAAGGGTGTACCCCAGAGCACAAAGGAGGCATTGAAGAAATTAAGAGAAAACGGTCATGACGCATGGCTTTGCACAGGCAGGAGCAGGGCCTTTGTTTCCCGTTATCTGGAAGAGCTTCCGTTTACCGGTATGATCAGTGCCTGCGGGGCTACCATTGAAAAGGATGGAGAACGTCTTTTTAATAAAGAGATGCCCCCGGAAGTTGCAAAAAAATCAGTGGAAATCCTGCGCAGATATGGTCTGGTCCCGGTTATGGAAGGTGCAGATTTCATGTATTATGATAAGGATGAATATAATACAGATGTGAACTGGTATACGGATCTGATCACAGAATCTTTAGGACCTAAATGGCGTCCCATCAGGGGAAATGAAGACTGTATGCGCATTAATAAGATCAGTGCAAAGATGATAAAAGGCTGTGATGCAGAAGCTGCCTGCAGGGAACTGAGTGAGTATTATGACATTATCCGTCATGAGAGTGGTTCAGGGATTGCGGGAACCACCATTGAACTTGTCCCCAGGGGCTTTAACAAGGCAGTGGGAATCTCGGCAGTGTGCAGACTCTTTGATATTCCGTGGGAGGATACGATCGTGTTTGGAGACAGCAATAATGATCTCGCCATGTTTGAATATGCGGCAGTGAAGGTTGCCATGGGAAATGGTTCGGAGAAAATAAAAGCTCTGGCTGATTATATTACACAGGATATGTTCCACTATGGAATCAGAAACGGACTGGAATATCTGAAGCTGATATAAACATAAAAAGCCTGGGCTCAGATCAGTCCCAGGCTTTTGCATATATAGAGCCAGATTGTCATGGTAAAGGAGCTTAACAGAGTAGTAGTCATAACCACACCGGAAGTAAAATCGCCGTCATAATCCATGTTTTTGGCCATGATATAACAGCTTACAGTAGTGGCAGAGCCAAGCATGATAATGATTGCAACCAGCATATCATGGGAAAATCCCAGAAGCACAGCCAGTGGAAGAAATACAGCTTCATATCCCACAAGCTTCAGAAAGCTACATGCGATCAGTGGTTTCGGCCTTGCGAATGCCTTGCCGAATTTCAGTGCGCCACCCATGGCCATCAGCCAAGAGGAGTCGCTGTTTTTCCGAGATTATCTACGGCAGTATTCAGAATTGTTGGCATTGGCAGATGAAGCAGCGACCATACCATACCTGTCAGGATACCAAGGATAATAGGGTTCGTGGCGATTCCTTTCAGGGTTCGGATAAGCTTTGCGGTATCAAGTTTACCGCCGCCGGGAGCGAACAGTGACAGTGTTATAACTGCCATCACATTATAAAGAGGCACACTTCCGATGATCATAAGCGGTGCCATTCCTGCGTTTCCGTAAAGATTCTGGATAATTGCAATTCCAAGGATCGCAGCGCTGCTCCGGTAAGAAGCCTGGATAAATTCGCCCTGGATATTTCGCGGTTTCAGCAGATAGGAAAGTCCTGTGGAAATTCCGATACTGATCAGTGTGACAAAGAAGCAGAACAATACAAATTTCGTATTCCACACACTGTAGAAATCTGACTTTGCAATATCAAGAAACAAAAGCGCAGGCAGAGCTGCATTAAATACGAACTTATTCAGACGGCTGACAAAGGTGTCATCAAAGAGTCCGATCTTCCGAAAAAAGAGCCCGAGCATCAGGGTGAGAAAAATCGGGATTGTAGCATTAAGACAGAAAATAAGATTTTCCATTTTCATAAATCCTTTCAAAAAATGATTTCTGTACAAAAAGTACGGTTCATAAGGTGACTGCTATATCACAAGTTACTGTTCACTCCGTTCACAGTAACGTAGCCAAAATTCATTCCAGATTGCCTGCGGCAATGGAATTTTGGCTTGTATGTCTCGGGATTTTGGCATATTCATGCCAAAACACCTCGTGGGACAGTGGTGTGTGAACAGTAATTATCACAATAACACCATGATTATAAACGTTTGACAGGAATTGTCAAATTCCGATTTCTGTGTTATTCTGAAAAAAATGGTTGCTGTTCAGTATGCATTGCGAAGCGTGCAGATTGCGGGAATGATTTTTCAGACACGCTCTAAGAGCAGAGTGAACAGTAATAAAATTGCAGACAGTGGAGTGGTGGATCATGAAGTATGGAAAGATAAGAATAGAAGATGGATTTCTGGTTTTTACCAGACATATGATGATAAACAATCTTCCATGTAAAGACATTGTATGGGCATATATGCGAAAAGAGGGAGCAGATGAAGGTGATGACAGACAGCTGAGTGTAAATTATCTTGTAATTGTTACCAGACGTAAGAAGAGATACAAGTTCGATATGACAGAAAAAGAGATTCATGAGTGTATCCGCATTCTTAAGATATTAAACCCGGATATGGCAACAGGTTTCCCGAAGGGCGGCAGGATATCTCTTCATAGTCTGCCGAATACCAGAGATCTGGGTGCGATCGTTACAGCTGATGACAGACACATCCTGCCGAGGAGGCTTCTGAGAAGCGGGGAACTTTATCACATTTCAGAGAGCGATAAGAACAGACTCAGAGAAGAATACAATCTGAAGACGGTGATCGACCTGCGTTCGGCAGAAGAGAGAAAATGTAAACCGGATACTATTATAGCAGAAGTAGAATACTACCATGTACCGGTTGTGGATGAGGATGTGCAGGTTATCAGCAACAGAGAACAGTTTGTGAAAATGCTTGCAGGACTTCCGGATGACATGGAAGAATATATGATCAGACAGTACAGGAATTTATGCATGGATCAGCTGGTGTTGAAACAGTATGCGAAGTTTATCGATATTCTTTTCAGGCAGGAAAAAGGTGCTGTTTTGTGGCATTGCGGAACTGGAAAGGACCGTACAGGGATCGGGACTGCTTTTCTGCTCAGTCTGCTGGGGTGGAGGAAGATGTGATATATGAAGACTATCTGCGCACAAACCGTTATATGGAGCCCAAACTGGTATATATGCAGAGACTTGTGCAGACCTGGCCGGAGGCAGATGAGAAAATGACCGAGAAGCTTCCAATTATATATAATGTAAAAGAGGAGTATCTGGCTGCTGTTTTTGAAACAGTGAAAAAGACTTATGGTTCTATGGAAAAGTTTTTCCAGACCGTATTTTATCTGAAACCGAAAATGATCGAAGAGTTCAGAAATAAATATCTGATATAGGCAGTTAATTTGATGTTTTTACAAAAGTTATCATAGAGTTACTGTTCACTGGTAATATCCCGCGAAGCGTGTTGCTGGGAACGAAGTGAACAGTAACGTCACAGAAAGACATTTGTTTTTGTGCGAAAAATTTATTGACAAAATCACGATTATTGATATAATGGTAACCATACGAGCTATTTATTATATTAACGTGGTGAAAATGTACACGTTGAAAGCAGGTGGGACATGCAGAAAAGAGTATTATCCCTGTTAGTAGATAATACTGCAGGTGTAACAACCAGAGTATCTGGATTATTCAGCCGCAGAGGCTATAACATCGACAGCATTACCGGAGGTGTAACAGCGGACGAGCGTTTTTCCAGAATTACCGTTGTGTGCAGCGGGGATGAACTGATTCTGGAGCAGATCACGAATCAGCTTGCCAAGCTTGTAGATGTAAGAGATATTAAGATCCTGGAGCCGGACAACAGCGTATGCCATGAATTAATGATGATCAAGGTGGCTGCGAAACCGGAGCAGAGACAGGGACTCATTCCATAGCGGATGTTTCCATGCGAAAGTCGCAGACGTAAGTGTGGATTCCATGATACTGGAGATGACAGGTAACCATAATAAACTGGAGGCATTTCTTGAGCTGATGGGCGATTACGAGATTCTCGAACTTGCACGTACAGGAATGACCGGTTTATCAAGAGGTTCGCAGGATGTAACCTATTTCTGATGAAAAGACTGGAAGGCTTTTCGGAATGCAGGAAATGGAAGAATATCTCAGAAACAGTACATATTATAGTTTGCTAGGGGAGCATCCCTTAACGATAAATCTTTTTACAATTAGCAGGAGGAAAATAAAATGGCTAACAAGATTTTTTATCAGGAAGATTGTAATTTAAGCTTACTGGATGGTAAAAAATTGCAATTATTGGATACGGAAGCCAGGGACATGCACATGCTCTGAACTTAAAGGATTCCGGATGTGATGTCATTATCGGTCTTTATGAAGGCAGCAAATCCTGGAAGAGAGCTGAAGAGCAGGGCTTTAAGGTATATACAGCAGCTGAAGCAGCTAAACAGGCAGATATCATCATGATTCTTATCAACGATGAATTACAGGCTAAACTTTACAAAGAATCCATTGAGCCAAACCTTGAAGAAGGTAACATGTTAATGTTTGCTCATGGTTTCAATATTCATTTTGGATGCATCAAACCACCAAAGAATGTTGACGTTACAATGATCGCTCCTAAAGCACCTGGTCACACAGTAAGAAGTGAGTATCAGGCTGGAAAAGGAACACCTTGTCTTATCGCTGTAGAGCAGGATTATACAGGAAAAGCTCAGGATCTTGCACTGGCATATGGTCTTGGAATCGGCGGAGCAAGAGCTGGTCTTCTTGAAACTACATTCCGTGTAGAGACAGAAACAGACCTCTTCGGTGAGCAGGCTGTACTTTGCGGTGGTGTTTGCGCACTTATGCAGGCAGGTTTCGAAACACTTGTTGAAGCTGGTTATGATCCAAGAAATGCATACTTTGAATGTATTCATGAAATGAAACTGATCGTAGACCTGATCTATCAGTCAGGATTCGCAGGAATGAGATATTCTATCTCCAACACTGCTGAATATGGCGATTACATCACAGGACCTAAGATCATCACAGAAGATACAAAGAAAGCTATGAAGAAAATTCTTTCTGATATCCAGGATGGTACATTTGCAAAAGACTTCTTACTTGATATGTCTGATGCAGGTGCACAGGTTCACTTCAAAGCTATGAGAAAGAAAGCTTCTGAGCATCAGTCTGAGAAAGTTGGCGAAGAAATCCGTAAACTTTACAGCTGGAATGGCGAAGACAAACTTATCAACAACTAATCTGAATATGATTAAATTAAAATCCCCTGCTGAATGGCAGGGGATTGACTATGTACTGACTCAATGATTGTTGTTTGTTCTGTATGCAGTAATTCTTAAGATTATGCATAATATAACAAGATGCAAATCAATCTCAGCGTTTTATAATTCGACAATCTGTCCTTTTTCTACGTCATATCTGCAGTATTTACCATTTCCGGAAATAAATGGCTGATATGTATCTGTCCTGTTATCCTTCAGATATACAATTCCGGTAGCAATCATCTCCACTAATGAAAAGCGTTCGCTGAGACTGGAAATCCATTTATATGTTTTATTCTTTGAAGAACTTGCCATAACCATATTGTAGGAATGTCCGTCTTCGGTGGCTTCCAGAGAAAAATATACTTTCTCTGCCTTATCAGGAGCGTCAAAGACCTGACTTGTAATATAGGAAGAAAAATTGGTACTTACAAAATTTCGGAAAGATTTTATATCATAAGTGATTCCGGATACTTCGTCTGTGATTTTATCTCCGCGTTCCAGACGTGTTTTAATAATCTTAAGTACCTCTACAGTCCAGTTGATAAAAGAGATACTGCTGTAATTCATACTTTCCATCAACTGTTCGATCAGTTTGCGTGACAGGATACCGGAGCGTATTGCCTCATCATAAAGTTCTTTGTTCATGACATTTTCCCTCTTTTTTGATTATTTGTAACTATTCAGCAGTCTACTATCCTGCGAGGTGTTTTTGGCATAAACATGCCAAAATCCCGAGACATACAAGTCAAAAATCCCATCGCCGAAGGCGATTTTTAATGGATTTTGACTCATACTGTGAAAGTACTGAACAGTTACGATTATTTTATGTTTGTTATAGTGTTTCCGCACATTTCTATGTTATACTGATTATAAATCTGTTTGTTGTAAAATGCAACAAAAAACAG
>ENA-OQDE01000385-OQDE01000385.1-human-gut-metagenome-genome-assembly--contig:-NODE-385-length-27355-cov-9.536543_pt1 | contig 27355 bp, 28 predicted proteins | sample MGYA00242768_ERZ504595 | MGnify/ENA primary metagenome ERZ504595 (study PRJEB26092, sample SAMD00036307) | human gut metagenome | host: Homo sapiens | study: EMG produced TPA metagenomics assembly of... | reverse complement strand
GCGAGTAAAGAGACGTCGAACTCTTGACCTTACGATTATGAGTCGTACGCTCTAGCCAGCTGAGCTACCCCGCCAGAGAGCCCCGAGTGAGAATTGGACTCACGACCTCTTCCTTACCAAGGAAGTGCTCTACCACTGAGCTATCGGGGCGTGGCGGATAGTGGATTCGAACCACTGAAGCACGAAGCGGCTGATTTACAGTCAGCTCCCTTTGACCGCTTGGGAAATCCGCCAGTCTGTTTCCCGCCGCGGTGTTTGACCTCAACAGGCAACTTGGCTATATAACCACAGATTTTCCAGGTATGCAAATCGGCCCCTACGCGAACCTTGTTTTACCGCGGAATTCTGCGGTTTTATCGGCGTGTCTCACAGCGTGTTTTCAGGGCCCGCTTCGGCCCTGCAAACAGCCCCGACCAAGGCTGCACCCCGCACTTCACCCAATCATTTTTTCTTATATGGTGCTCTAGAACCTTGCAATGGCGCGGTTTTCGAGCGATGTCGCCTGTTTGCGCGGCACGGCGCATGCTGGCATGCTGGGCGCATGGCTTCTGATCTTGTACATCACGGACAATCATTCGACGACCAGCCGCTCGGATTCGGCACGCTGGCCATTCACCTCGGTAACGGGGTCGACGCCGAAACCGGCGCGATCCGTCGCCCCATCACGCTGGCGAACGCTACGCGCTGCCCTACGACCCCTCGGCCTTGGCGATTGCCAAGCATCTCGAATCGCTGGATGTGGTGCGTTTCGTGGCGTACCCCGGTCTGGAATCGCACCTGCACCACAAGGTGGCGGCCAGCCAGCTGGCCCGCCCGGACTCCGGGTTCGGCGGCGTGCTGTCGTTTGGCCTCGACACCGACCACGACGGGCACACCCGATTCGTTTCCAAGCTCAATGTGATTACGTCTGCCGTCTCGCTCGGCCATGACTAATCGCTGATCGTGTTCCTCGGTGAGGATGACGAGCGCCAGTACCTGTACCCGCCTGAGTTCCACCGCGGCTTCTTCCGTCTGGCCGTGGGTCTGGAGGATACGGACGATTTGATTCGCGACATCGATCACGCGCTGGCGGAGGCCGGATTCGAGGTGTGAGACCGCACCGCGCGCATGATTTCGGCCTCTTCCGCCCTGCTGCCGCCGTCAGTGAGTCACAAGATGGCTCGGTGACGACGATGGCAGGGCTTTTACGTCGGCACAAGGACAATACCTGGTGGTCTGCCGACGATGACGGCACTTATCGTCGGCAGACCGCCAGTGGACCGTCGCCGACACAGAACGCCGATTTGCCGTTGGCAATGGTCCAAAAACTGGCCCGATAACGACACCAACGCGGCTCAGCATCGGCACATCGCCATTTCGTGGCCCACTGCCGACGCTGGCCTCAGGCCACGGCACTCAGCGTCGGTAGAGAGACAACCATTGGCACAGCGCGACGACACCACGAACCTGCGACACGGAAAAAACAACATACCGTCGATCTACTGCCGTCTTGTGCAAAATGTCTTAAGCCGCTCGACCAAGTCGCCGACTGAGCCTCTTCCATAGGGACCCCAATCCGTTACCCAGTGTAGATGCGGTGCAACGCCGAACTCAACTACGTTGCGCGCATGCACCTTTATGCATAGCAGGCATGGCTGGGCGTTTGGCGGGAGCGGTTTTCGGCTCCCCTCTCTGAGGGGAGCCCCTTTCCGCCTGGCAAGAGAAAACCCCGACTGTCCGTGGGAACAGTCGGGGTTGTTGAAGTTCGCTAGGCGACTAATCAGCCGAGGATGGCGAGAATGTCGCGGGCGCCGACGATGAGGTAGTCCTCACCCTCGTAGTGGACTTCGGTGCCGCCGTACTTGGAGTACAGCACCTTGTCGCCGACCTTGACATCCATCGGGATGCGCTCGCCCTTGTCGTCACGACGGCCCGGGCCAACGGCCAGGACTTCACCCTGCTGAGGCTTCTCCTTGGCATTGTCCGGAATGTACAGACCGGAAGCGGTCTGGGTCTGGGCCTCGGCCTGCTTGACGATGATCTTGTCTTCCAACGGTGTGAGCTTAATCGACACTGTGGGTCACCTCGTATCTACTTGTAGTTCGATAATGCCGCGCCAGAACGCCTCAAGAGGCTGACGATCACTTGCGTTGTCCCTTTGCGCTAGGACACATCGTAGCGCGATTATTAGCACTCTGCCAACTCGAGTGCTAACGCTGTGAGAGAAAATCGTCGAATCGCAACGCTCAGTTGCCGCGGCGGGCAAGAATGGAGTCCAGGCCTGCGCCCAACGAATCGGTGGTCGCCGCTGGCGCTTCGACGTCGGCACGCTCCTCGGATTCGTGGAATGCGGCTCGCTGGGCGGCGTTTGCAGCCTCGTCATCGGCGTCCGTATCGGCATCATCGCGCTGCTCCGGCTCAGTGTCTACAGCGTTTCCGGCGCTGACAGCCTTGGCGTCGTCCGCGGCCTTGACGGCTCGGGCCTCGTCAATCAACTTTTCCGCCACTGCGGGTTCGACAGGTTCCGCCTTGGACACCTGACGGGTCGACTTGATCTCCAAGCTTTCCGGAGCGTTGTCGGCGTTATGTTCCCCGCCCAAAGTGAAGGAGATGAGATCCTGCGAGGTGGCCATATCGAAGACATCCAGTGCTCGGGCAGGGCGTACGCTGGCCAGTTCCGACGTAGCGTCGGCAGCGGCATCGTCGCGCTCATCACGCTCATCACGCACCGTAAGCGATGGTTCAACTCGAGGGGCGACGGACTTATCCGACTTAGTCGACTTATCCGTGCGAGCGGAGGCATCGGGCGCGGCGGAAGATTCACTGGTTTCGGCAGCGGACTTACGGTCAGCGGATTCATCGACCATAGCAGACGGTTCGGCGGCAGGCTTATCGGCGGCGGACTGTGCAGTATCAGACTTCTCAGACTGTTTGGCGTGCTCCGCCGCGGCCTGATATGCGGCGGCGGACTGGCGTGAGGCCTTGGCCTTGGCCTGCTCAATCTCGGCATCGCGTAACGCGCGGCGAATCTGCGCTGTTCCATGACCTCGGTGGCAGCATCCTCAACATGCTCGGAAAGCTCCTTGGCAGGCGCAGTTACGGCCGCAACCGGTTCGGCCTTGTTCACGCGCTTGCTGTCCTTGGACTCGGCAGACGGTTTCTTGGACCAGCCCGTACCGCTATGGGTCCGCTCGTAGCGGACCACCTTGCGCTCCCATTGCCGGGCCTGGCGTGAGGCATTGGCTCCCAGCACCAGCACCAGCAGTAACATCACGAACGGAATAAGAGCAAGCAGCGGGCTGAAATGCAGGGGGAACGATACGGCAAACACCAACACGGTTATGGCAAGCAGGCATACGGCGAGAATCTGCCGGCGGCGGATGGCCGCGCGGCGCAGTTCCCGCACATGGGCGATGTGCTCAGGTGTCAGCCTCGCTGACGGTGTTGATGCTGGCATTGCTGCCCCTTTCGCCTTATGCGGCTTGATGTCTCCGAATCGTCTGCCGTTCTCTGCATCAACGATATGCAGGGAAGGCGAATAACGATCCTGCCGGTGCTCGTCCACACGTTTCATGCCGTTGGCCGTACGTACGGGCAGCCATACAACGATAATAATCGCCACAATCACCAGCACGACGACAGTGCTCAGTGACTCATAACCCATAGAGTCAAGGATAGGAGACGTACCGACGAACTGGGGCTTTCCGTCCGGGCGTGTCGGAGCGGAATTCTTCCGGTCGACGCTTATCTGGAACCGGTGGCGGCGAGTCTGGCAGAGAACCCTTGCCCCATATCTTCAGCCAACAGCGCAAATGTTACGTGGTCGCGCCACTGGCCATTGACATACATATACCGCTCGCGCAGTCCCTCATGATGGGCTCCGACCTTACGCACTACAGCCAAAGAGCGCGCGTTATCCGGAAGAATGGCGATTTCCAGCCGATGCAACGCGGGCCCGAATGGGTCTCCGAGTGCCCAATCGGCAAGCATGGCCAGTGCCATCGGCGCAAATCCGTGGCCGGCGTACCGTTGGTCGACCCAATATCCGACCACACCGGTGCGCATGGCACCATACGCGATGGCTCCCAACGAAATCTGGCCGACGATACGCATCTGGTATTCGATGGCGAAAATCACGCCGACGCCATGCTGCTCATTACGGCGCTGTCGCTGCACCCATTGATTGAAGGTGATGGAGCCGCCATGCATCGGGTCGCCGGATTCCCAAGGCGCCAGCCAGTCGTTGTTGCGCCAGCGCACTTCGTTCCAGCCGTCCTCATCGTCCATGGTCAGGGGGCGCAGGATTATCGGGAAACCGGGATGGGTGAGGCGCGGCGGACGGATCTGGTGGTCCAGCTTGAACGCCTCTTTAATCGACTGGAAAACTGACACGGCCTTTATTGTAGCCATATGAAGGGCTTGCGCCTTCGCCTCGGCCACTTTCGTTTTACGGTGGAAACACTAGATTGTGCGGTATGAGCGAAGCGGACAATGGCATGAATATCGGCAGCGACCACAGCGGCACGGAGAAAACAGAAAAGATGGATAAAGCGACGCTGCGCCACCATATACTGTCTCGGCGCAAGCGCATTCCAGCGGAAGAACGTGGAGCGGCCGGTGAATTGCTGGTGCGACGGTTCCCGGCACACATGATTCAGGATGGTTCCACAGTGGCGGCATATGTGTCGATGGGTTCGGAAATCGAAACCCGGCCACTGTTGCGATGGCTGTTGGCTCATGGCTGCCACGTGTTGGTGCCACGATTGGGATCTGGGTTGGAAATTGGCTGGAGTGTGCTGGATTCATTGGAATCCTTGCGCTCGATGGATGCAGTGGGTGGCGCGAACAATGCCGGTAGCTGCAGCTATCCCAGCACCGTCCATCACAGACCCGATGAGCCAACTGGCGCAGTTCTACCGCCCGAAGCGTTGGAGAAGGCCGATCTGGTCATCGCCCCGGCTTTGGCAGTGGACCCGCAAGGCAATCGTCTGGGGCGTGGAGCCGGCTGGTATGACCGGGCCTTGGCTCGACGCAAGCCCGCGTGCCCCCTGATTGCGGTGTGCTGGCCGTGGGAGGTGTTGGACACCGATTTGCCGGCCGAACACATGATGTGCCGGCCGACGGAGTGCTGACGCCGGGGGGATACCGGCGGCTTGGCGAATCGGGCCGGCTGAGTTGACCGGCCGGCCAAGATACTCGGCGCAAGCCAGACTGACCAACCAGCCACGCACACTGGCCGATGGAACCAGAGTGGCAAAAGCAGGCTGGCTAGTAAGACCGTAACGCCAATGTGTCAGGGCGGCGACTAGGATATGAACGGTTGCACGGCATGGTGTTGCACGCCATGCGCGAGAAATATGACTTTGTTGGAGGAATCCGTTGCCTACCTATCATTACCGTTGCAAGAACTGCGGCTATGACTTCACCGAACAGCAGTCGTTCAATGACGACCCGATTACCGTGTGCCCCAAGTGCTCGCAGGAGCAGGTGCGCAAGGTGTATTCCGCCGTGCCGATTGAGTTCAAGGGTCACGGCTTCTACCGCACCGACAAATCCGGCAAGTAAGGTCTGTACACCCGCTTTTCCTCTGTAAACGACGGTGTCGACGGCGGTATGCCGCGGATATTGGCACTACGGCACTGTCTGTTGCACGGGTTTGAAGCGTTGTGGATAACTTGGCAAGCTAGAACCACATAGGTCGATTTGGCTTGCGCTTACGAAAAACTTCAGGTCACCATGGTTGCATGGTGACCTTTTCGTTTATTAAGCCGCCTGCGCGCGGCTCATTGCGGCGACGGCGCATGGCGGATGCCTTGCGCGACTCACTGCTGCGTTGTGCGTGGGACTCGCAGTGCTGTTTGGGCTTGAAGCCGTATTGGCCGTGGTGGAGACCGAGCCGATGGTGGTGGCCGCCCGCTCGATTCGACGGGGTGACATTATTCTGGCCGCCGACGTTCAGTTGGCTGATATGCCGGTATCTGCGGCAGGCCCGTCTTGGACAGGCAATATTGAGGATGTGGTGGGCAAGGTGGCGCAAATCGATATCGAAGCAGCCGATCCCATTTCCACGCATATGGCCAGAGATGCGCCCGTAGCACCGACCGGCACTACGGTGATTGAAGTCCGCTTGGCCAGTAGCGTCGACGATGTATTGGCCGGCGATCAGGTGAGACTGGTTTCCGCCGTCGGTTGCGAAGGTGCTGATTGCACGCTGGCCGAGAACGCCACGGTGATGAATGTCGGCAAACCGGATGCGACTGGCGCATTGGGAGCAACGACCGACTGGTGTCGTTCGCAATGCCGCCGGAGCCGCGGCCAAGGTTATGGAGCTGCAACAGGCCGGAGCGATTATGGCCGTTGTGCGGTAGGAAGCGGAATCGGCCTTCGGCCGATACTGTGTTTTCCGCAGCCTGTCGGCTGCGGAAAACACAGTGTTGGGGCGCACAGAGTGCGCCCCAACTCCTACTCGCGCTCGTTAAAAACGGCCCAATGCGGCGGCAGTTCGCCGAGGATGCGTTTGTCGTCGTCGGATTGCCGTTGTTGGTCGGTCTGCATGTCTCCGGGCTCGAGTTTGACACCGTCAGCGTCAAACTGCTCAGTGCCTTCATCACCACGCGCTTGTGCTTGCGCGGTGTGCGCCGTGTAGCCGAGTATTCCGCCATGGTTATTCAACCTCGCGATAGATCTCGCCGATACGGCTGACGATACGGTCGACTTCCTTATCGGGGTTTACGAAGGCGGCGACACTCCAGACGGTCATCACATTCCAGCCCAAGGAAATGAGATCCTGTGCCGACAAACGATGACGCCTACGCGTGGATTGCACGGACATAAAGTTCGCGTCATCGGTCTGCACGGCCAAGGCAAACGGCTTGTCCTTCAATCCCACCACGAGCGGAATCTTCACGCCCTTGTCGAATCCATAATCAACAGCAGCGTTCAGTCCTCGCGCGCGCAACCTGTCGGCGATATCGTCGAACAGCACGTTGCCGCCTGCCGCATCACGCAACGGAAGCACCGGACGGTCGTCAAGCTGTTCGGCCCACGTCAACATGGTCTTCAGGAACCGAGGACCGGATTGGTGCAGTCGTTCTTCATCCAAATCTTCGGAACCAAAGGCCGACACAATATCCAAGCTGTGGTCCGCCAATGCCAGGGCATCCAGCAACAGTCCGCGACCGCCTGTGCTTTCGAGCGGACCGAACTGCTGAAGCAGACGTCCGTGCGTGGTTTTCGCATAGCACATCGACAGAATCACGTCAGTGGCACGACCTCCGGCCACGTCACGCAAGGAAACCAACCGCACATGGCGCAGGAATCGGCCCATCGCCTTGGATTTGCCTGCCAACGACTTCAATTCGGCACCCAAGCGTGTGCGGAATGCGTCGGTCAACATCACGACCACAAGTCGATAGCTGGAAGGAACCACGGCAAAACCGGCGGCACGTTGCGTAATCAGACGCACCACTTCATCAATCTCCGGCTGGCTGGATTCCACCAGACCAGAAGACATAACCGGCACACCGCTCGCTTCCACACGGTGGAATCGCACCTCACCGGCAGCCGGCTCGGTGGCCACATCATAGCGAACAGGACCATATCCCTCGGATTCAAGGAATGCGGACAGGCGCGGCGCACGGCGAGACGGGGCAGCATCCACCTCGATATGAGGCAACGTGTCGATCAGCTGCTTGACGCTTTCGCTGGTTACCGTCGCGCAGTGGGCGATCACCACCACCTGCTGCACGCGGCCGATGATGGACAGCAACTCGATAGCGGGAATGTGCGCGCACGCATCGAGAATCGCCACATCAGCCAGCACACCCGGCTCGGTGAGTGCGGCGAGCGTACCCGGCGCGGCCACCAGAATCGGCTTGGCCGCGGCCAGAATCTCCGGATGATCACGGCGAATCCTGCTCAGCGACACACTGGCGCGCCCTGCCAGCACGGTGTGCATCTGGTTGGCTTCCTGAGTGCGGGAGAACAGCATGTCGCACAGGCGGCGCATGGATTCCTGCGACACCATCGGTCCGATGGAGCGCACGTGCTCCACATCGACCTGCGCAAAGCGGTCGGATGCGGCCTGCAGCGCGGCACCATCCTGGTTGGAGATGATGGCGGACGAACGCACAATGTCCTCAAACACGGTGGTCCACCAGGCCAGCTGCACTTCGCCGCGCACCTGCTCCACGCTCACTCGGCGAGCGTTGAGATCGGCGACCAGTTCGTTCAGTCCGGCAGAGGCGAATTCCTGCTCCAGCAGGCAACGCTCCGGCAAGGTGTCCAGTGCCTTGCGATCATCCAGCAGTGCTTTCAGGCGTGCTTCCACCTTCTCGAAATCGGCGGTTTCCAGATTGCCACCAGCGGGTGTGGTGGAAAGCACGGTATCCAGCGCGGTCATATTGCTGACCAGCGCCTCTTGGGTGGAGATGATCTCGTCGAGCTTGCTGGGCAGCACCGGCCAACCGCCGTGAGGCACGAACTGATGCCACTGCTCCCCTTGCTTGGCGACTACCTTCAACGCTTCGTGCAAGTCCTCGACCTGCGCGCCGACGCGCAGCAGATCCTTGGCTTCCTTGATGTGGCGGCGGCGCTCCCAGAATCCCATCGACGTGCCCTCGGCCTTGCGCTGGCTCTTCGGCTTGGTGGCTCGATCATGGAGCTGATGTCTCGCTCGAAAATCTCCGGCTGGAACACGTCAAGCACTCGTCGCAGATTCTTCAAAACCGTAACCTGACGCTCCCACTCGCGGGTGGTGGGAGGAACCGGGAATCCGCAGGTCTGCACGGTGCGTGCCACCTGCTCACGGGTGGCGGGCAGGAAGCGACGCAGCAAATCGTCCACGCGCTGGTAGGCGGTTACTGCCTGTTCTTCAGTGGTGATGGACGCCTTGTACCATGCGGTGTCTTCCGGGCCGATGGTGTATTCGCCGAGCTCGCCGGCGCGTTCCATCTTGCCGATCCATGTGTCAATATCGTTGGCGATGCTCAGGGCACTTGACTCGTCAAGTCGAACGTGGGTGGCAGGGTGCGTCGGGAGCACGGAGATACGGGCCAGATTCTGAATGGTCTCGTATGCGGACACATTCCACTTATCGTTGCCCCCGTGCAGGTCGCCCAGATAGCGGGTCAAGCGCGAACGCACGCCCACGAGTTCGTCGGCCAGCTGGTCGAATCGCTGGGTGGCGACTCCCGGTTGGAATCCGACTGCGGCAATCAGCTGCTTATCAAGCGCGGCGTTGGCGTGTTCATCGGATACATCCAGTACCTGCGCCTTCATCTCATTGGCGGAAGCGTCTGGATGAACAGACGCTTCTGCTCGGCCACGCCGGGCACGTACAGCACGGAACGACCATTCATCAGGCAGCGCGATGCGATGGCCACAGCCTGCTCCGCGGTGCCCTTCGGGAAGGTGCCGTCGACCACGATGCTATGGCCATTGGCAGCAAGTGACGCGGCATATCGCACCGTATTGTCCACATCGCCGACTTCGTACTCGGCATGCGGGTCTACGTCGAAAGGACTGTATTGCGGAATATTGGCATCTTTGAGCGCGGTGCGGGCGGATTCGTCGCCGGCAAGCGCGTCCAACAGCACATTGCCGGTGGGGCCGTTCTCCAGCTGGTCGATGAACTGTCGGCTTTCGCTGATCATCTGCGACGAGGGGTCCATGAAGCATCCGAGCACAATCTGGCGCTCGATGGCGAAGTCGGAGATACGCTCCGACGCTTCGGACGAAATACGGGCGAACATCGCGGAAGTTTCGGGAGTGCCACTGTCATAGCTGGCACCGTCAAACAGGGAATCCTCATCCAGGAACACCCCCTGCTCACGCAATGTATTGACGAACGCGACGTTCAGGCCACGCGACCGGTGAATCGAATGGTGGTCGACAAGCCATCATCCTCGATCGTGACGCTCACCGGGTACAACAGCACCGGCAGCGCGTTGCCCTTCCATGTGGCCACGCCGACCACGAGCGACAACTCCGCCACGCCGGAAATCCTGCGTTTGGCGGCCTGGTCATCCAGCACGCGCCCAATATGGCGTTCGGCGGCCTTAAGCACACCCGTGTCGCGGAACAACGAATCCAACCGGACATGGCCGGAAGCGAACAGCTGGGCGATGCCGGAGGGATGGGCATGGGTCATCTCCAGCTTCGCGGCCAGTTGATTCACATCCTCGAGCGGCGATGGCGGCTGCATGCTGCGGTATTGGTCACGCCAGCGACGGATGCGATTCAGACCTTCCGTGAGATTCTGGTTCTGAGTCTGGCTCTGGGTCATCTCTCGACTCACTTTCCAACCGCTTCGCGGTATTCCTGATAGCCCTTGTTGTGAGACAGGGCTTCGTCAATATCGGCCTCGCCACGGGCGGCGAGCCAAGAATACATGTCGTCGTACAGGTACGGATTCATGCGAGGAACGCCAGCAATTCGGGATGACGGGCGACTTCGAATTGAACATTGAAATCTTGCGTGGTTTTTGCCTCGTCAGAGGTCAGGCCATCGACTTCGACTGCCGGCTCCTGTGCTTTCAGCTCGCCCTTGGCCACACGCTCGAACACCGAGCCGGGCTCGAAGACCGGAGTGTGTACGCCCGTGGAGTCGATATCATATGCTTCGGATACCGACTGCTGGGCGGTTTCGGCAGCCGGCTGCTGGTCTGCTACGCCTGCTGCGGTGGCTTCTTGATATGCTTCGGCTGCGGTCCGCTGCTGATCGTCCGGTACGTCAGCTGCCGGCTGGTCGGTTTCAGACTGGGCGGTTGCCGGCTGAGCGGTCTCAGGCTGGGTGTTTTCAGATTGAGCGGCTTCGGCTTCCCGGGCGGCTTCAGGCTGGGCAACTTCAGCATGCTGTTCGACAGTGTCCGCCGGCTGAGAATCGCCGGCATTCCTGGTATTCGGAGCGGACTGAACGTTTTCGGCTGACTTGCTTGCGCCAGCCACCACATCGGATTCAACAACCGCCGCCGACGCCACTGCCGGCTCGCTTGTGCTGGGAGCGTGCTTAACAACGGCATGGGCGATGGCATCTACTGGAACAATACCGGAGATCCTGCTGTGCTTGGATGCAGGCGTTACAATCGTCGACTCAGGTTCGGTCTGCTGCTTCGGCAGTGCCACGGAGTTCATGGCCTGCTGGTTTTTGCGTTCGGTCTCCTGCTCGGCATGCTGGGCCAACGCATCCGCGAACAGATCACGGGGTATGGCCGGCTCATCGTTTTTCGTCACTGGCTGCGTGATATTCAGCGAGCCAAGTTCAAGCTCGTCGACCTTGCGTCGAACATTATCCGCGCTGAAGATGGCGGTCGCTCGCCGGCCCGCAAATCAAGAATATCGTCGACGGACATATCCGCCGCATCCGGCTCCTGCGGTGCTTCGTGAACCGCATAGCCAAACAAATCAGGCACCTTGAGGTCGAGCGGCTTTGCCACTGGATCGTCGACACGAATGAAGTCCGCAGGCACATCGCCGAACTGCATGCGCATGGGAGACGTCGGCAACAGGAACTCGGCATTGGCCGGCAAGCGCAACAAATCGCCATTTTCCCGCACCACATACGATCCATTGGTCGATCCAAGATCACGGACCGAGCCGTGCCATTGCTTTTTACCGTGAACATGGCGTGCCGTTTGGACATCGATTTGGTTTGATCGGCGACGTCAAGGCGGGTGTTGCCATCATCGGCAAGGGGGCGTAACGGCTTACGGCCGATTTCCACGCACTCCCCCGGCTTGACGCTGATCCGGTCGACACCGTTGATCTTCACCGTCCACTCGCTCACCGTGACCGCCTTCCTGGACACACTATTTGACCACACTACGTGCCATTGTGTCATCTTTTACCGGCTTTTGGCGGATTACTGGGCACAGAATTGACAACTTTCGCTCATTGCCAGCTTTGTGTTTCCACGCCGGATCGCGTTCTCCGCCTCGTCCTCGTCAACTAGTCTACTCAGTATGCGGAAACCCCGCAGCCTGAAACACAGGTGCGGGGTTCCTCGAAAAGCTGTGATTGCGGCTTATGCCGCACAAATCACTTGAGCTCGACGCTGGCGCCAGCCTCTTCCAGCTGAGCCTTGGCCTTCTCGGCATCTTCCTTCTTGGCCTTCTCGAGGACGGCCTTCGGAGCGCCGTCGACAAGAGCCTTGGCCTCGGCCAGGCCGAGGTTGGTGATGGCGCGGACAGCCTTGATGACCTGGATCTTCTTGTCGCCGACGGCGGAGAGGATGACGTCGAACTCATCCTTCTCTTCCTCAGCCGGAGCAGCAGCGCCAGCAACAGCGGCAACAGCGGCAACCGGAGCGGCAGCCTCGACGTCGAACTTCTCCTCGAAGGCCTTCACGAACTCGGAGAGCTCGACCAGGGTCATCTCGCCGAAGGCTTCCAGCAGCTCATCGTTGGTGTACTTAGCCATTATGGCTTCCTTTCAATCTTAGCGGCGGACGAAGTGGTAGATCCGCTGCCTAATAAACCTTATTGTTTAAATTATCGAAGCGACTGATTCATGCCGTGAGGGCGTAAATCAGGCAGCCTTCTCCTGCTTTTCGCGCAGGGCGTCGATCGTGCGCACAGCCTTGGTAGGCAGAGCGTTGAACAGGTACGCGCTTGGCCATCGATGCCTTGATGTCGCCGGCGAATTCGGCAAGCAGCTGCGGGCGGGACTTGAGGTCTGCCAGCTTCTTGGCGCCCTCGGCATCGTAGACAGTGCCGTCAGCGGCGGCACCCTTGATGACAAGAGCCTTGTTGTCCTTGGCGAAGTCACGGATGACCTTCGCAGCCTCGATGAAGTCGCCCTTCACGAAGGTGATGGCGGTCGGGCCGGAGAGAATCTCGTCGAGACCCTCAATGCCCGCTTCCTTGGCGGCGATGCGTGCCAGCGTGTTCTTTGCCACGGTGTAGGAAGTATCGCGGCCTAGCTTTTCACGCAGATCGGAAATCTGCGGAACGGTAAGCCCGCGGTACTCGGTCAGGTAGACGGCGTCAGCGTTACGGAATTCTTCCGTAAGCTGAGCGACTACCGCTTCCTTTTCGGGCCTCTTCATGGCGTTCCTTCCTAAGTCGGCCGTTGACTTGGAGTTCGGAACTTTCGGCCGGGCAACAAAAAAGCCCTGCGCACAGGCAGAGCAATATAATCTCGCGAAGCGACCTTCGCCGGCCCTTGACGGGCTTATATCTCTCAACCTGCGCTGGCTTGGCGAACCAAACTTCGGAAATGCACTCGCGCGCACTTCAACCAACGGTCTGTGGTTTACGGATGATTAGATTACGGATGGTCAGCGACATTGCAGAATTCGGGCGTGTCGCGGGGCATTACAGCGTGGCGGCGTACTGGGCTACGGACGCGGTGACTTCCTTCAGATAGTCGAGCGAGCGACGCCAGTGGCCGGGCACCTCGATCGAATGGTTGGCATCCGGGTATTCGTGCACGTGCGGGGTGAGCGCGTTGGCGCGGGCTTGATCGTAGAACGGGTCGGCGGTGCCGGCGCAGATCAGCGGTGCCGGGCCGGAGTATCGGGAGCTGGCGGCGTGCGACTGGCCGGCCTGTTCCGCGCGGATGATCGCCCTTGCTTCGGCCACGCTCGGGGCCTCGGATTCGGCGACGATATCATCGCCGACAGCCGGCACCGGAATCACCCGGGCGGATGGATCGAAGTCGGCGTGATGCAGCACCGGGGTCAGCAGCACGAACGGCAGACCGTAGTGTGAGGCCACATGTGGTAGGTCATCGTCGTCAGCGACTTGCCGATCAGCAACAGGCGAGGGCCGGACGGGGTGTCGGAATCACGGTTCGGCGAGCCAGCTGCGCCATCGGCCAGCACGGTAGCAGAATCATCGGCGGCAACGCCATCCCCGGAATCACCGGCTTTACCCGCGCCGGACTCGCGCGCGGCGGCCACCCAGCCGTCAATCGCCTGATTGAGGACCGGAATCACCGTGGACAGGTCGTCGGAAGCGTTGCGTACGTTCATGCGGTCGATTCGCCAGCCGGCCTCGACCAGAGCCTGGGCCGACCAGTAGAGCAGCGGACGGTCGCAGTTGTAGCCGGTGCCGGGCATCAGCAGTACGCGGCCGTACTCCTGACCGGGCTTGACGACATTCTTCTTCCAAGAGGTGATGCTGACTTCGACGGCCGGTTTCATCGCGCGCCTTCCTTCCACGGGTGTGTCCTGCGTGTCCCCTGAGTTGTTCCGAATTATTCTGGCAGTCAGTCTACTCCCGGACCCGTTCACGTTGCCTCCACAAGCTATAATCGGCCACGGTTCTGATTGGGTGCGCAGCGCCTGACGCGCGTTGGGCAGGCCGATCAGGCGAGTCGCAATTCTCGCCGGGGCCAGCCGCAGCATTATGCACGCGGTGCGCAGCCCCGCATAAACCCAAGGAAGTAGAGAGTAAATGGAGAAGTTCTTCCATTTGAAGGAAAACGGCACGACCGTCTCGACTGAGATTCTGGCCGGCCTGACCACGTTCTTCGCGATGGCTTACATCATCGTCGTCAACCCGCAGATCCTGTCGCAGACGGGTATGCCGTGGGGCGGCGTGTTCCTGGCCACCATCATCGCGGCCATCATCGGCACCCTGGTCATGGGCCTGTTCGCCAACGTGCCGTACGCCCAGGCCGCCGGCATGGGCCTCAACGCGTTCTTCACCTACACCGTGTGCTTCGGCCTCGGCTTCAGCTGGCAGCAGACCATGTGCATGGTGTTCCTGTGCGGCCTGATCAACATCCTCATCACCGTCACCAAGATCCGCAAGATGATCATCCTGGCCATCCCGGAGTCCCTGCAACACGCCATCGGCGGCGGCATCGGCCTGTTCGTGGCCTACGTGGCATGCTGAACGTCGGCCTGATCAAGTTCACTCCCGCGATCCGAAGGCCGCCGCCAAGGGCGGTGCCGTTGCGGCTACCCCGGGTCTGGCCAACTTCAACGACAAGGTGCTGTGGGTCTTCCTGATCGGCCTCGTACTGGCCATTGTGTTCACCGTGATGAAGGTTAAGGGCGGCATGCTGCTGGCCATCGCCATCACCACCGTAATCGGCATCCCGTTCGGCGTGACCACCTGGTCCAACTCGCAGTCCATCAGCGAGACCTTCTCCCAGCTGCCGCAGACCTTCGGCGCGATCTTCTCCGCCGAGGGCTTCCCGGCACTGTTCTCTGATCCGACCAAGCTGCCGCTGGTCATCGTGACCATCTTCGCCTTCTCCATGTCCGATACGTTCGACACCCTGGGCACTTTCATCGGCACCGGCCGCCGCACCGGCATCTTCTCCGCCGAGGATGAGAAGCTCTGGAGAACGGCCACGGCTTCTCCTCCAAGATGGACAAGGCCCTGTTCGCCGACTCCATCGCCACCTCCATCGGCGCCATCTGCGGCACCTCGAACACCACCACCTACGTCGAGTCTTCCGCCGGCATCGCCGCAGGCGGCCGAACCGGCCTGACCTCCGTGGTTGTGGCGATCTGCTTCGCCTTGTCCGCGTTCCTGGCCCCAGTCGTCTCCGCCGTGCCGTCCGCCGCAACCGCCGGCGTGCTGGTGATCGTCGGCTGCATGATGGCCGCTTCCCTGAAGGAAGTCAAGTGGGACGACATCGCCGAAGCCATTCCGGCGTTCTTCGCCGCCGTGTTCATGGCCTTCTCCTACTCCATCTCCTACGGCATCGCCGGAGGCTTCATCATGTACTGCATCGTGAAGACCTGCAAGGGCAAGGCCAAGGAGGTTCACCCGATCATCTGGACTGTGGCCGCGCTGTTCATTCTGGACTTCGTGTGCATGGCGATTCTGTAACGCTGATTGACAACGGATTAGCCTTTAAGGATTAATCCGCCGCCATACGGCATAAAGGCCGGGCTCTCACAAGGGCCCGGCCTTTGTTGTTGCCACAGTGATCAACGCCCATGAGTACCTTCGATGATCATCCGCCATTCTTGATGCATGGGAATAGTTGTCAACCGACAACTAAACGTACATGGCGGCAGCACGAGTGCCTTATTCAACATCGAAATATGCAGCGCGAAGAAGCCGAAAAACCAAAAAGGCTTCTATACCGAATGAAACGGTATAGAAGCCTTTTGGTTTGCGATCAAGCCCTTCTCACCCGAGAGAAGCTAGAGAACGATCAGTCCTCGAATGCCGAACCGTTAAGCGGGAAGCCCTACGGGCTTCCCGTAGGTGAGGGGAGCGGCTATGCCGCGACCGATCCGTGAGAGGGATTTAGTCCTCGAACGGATCAAAGTCGCGACGGACGCGGCGACGCGGGCGCTCAGTACGCTCTTCGCGGTCGGCGCGGTAGTCGTCGTAGTTGTCGTCGGTGGCGTAGCGCGGGTTACGGTCCGAGCCACGGCCACGGCCACGGGAACCGCCACGGCGGTCATCACGATCGCCACGGTCATCGCGATCGGAAGAGCGACGGCGACGCGGACGATCATCATCACGGGAGTCGCGAGCATCACGGTCATCGCGATCGTCGAAGTCACGGTCGGCAGAACGACGGCGACGCGGACGATCATCATCGCGATCATCGCGATCGAAGTCACGGTCATCGGAGCGACGGCGACGCGGACGGTCGTCGTAATCATCCTCGAAGTCATCGGAGCGACGGCGACGCGGACGGTCGTCACGATCGTCGAAGTCACGGTCATCGCGATCGGAGCGACGGCCACGGCCGCCACGGCGATCGTCACGGTCACCACGGCCACGGCCGCCACGGCGGTCATCGCGATCGCCACGGCTCGGGCGGGCGTTGTTCTCCTGATCCTCGAAACCAGGAATGGCCAGGGAGATCTTGCCGCGATCATCGACACCCTGAACGATCACCTCAACGGTGTCGCCTTCCTTGAGCACGTCTTCGACAGCGTCAATACGCTCGCCGTTGGCCAGGTTGCGGATCTGGGAGATGTGCAGCAGGCCGTCAGTGCCGGGGGTGAGGTTCACGAAAGCGCCGAACGACGTGGTCTTGACGACCTTGCCGTTGTAGGTTTCGCCGGCCTCGGGCACGTGCGGGTTGGCGATGGAATCGATGATGGACTTGGCCTTCTTAGCGGCCTCGCCACCCTCGGAGGAGATGAAGACGGTACCGTCATCCTCGATGGCAATTTCAGCGCCGGTATCTTCCTGAATCTGGTTGATCATCTTGCCTTCGGGCCGATGACCTCGCCGATCTTCTCGACCGGAACGGTGGTGGTGATGATGCGCGGAGCGAACTCGCTCATCTCAGCCGGGCCGTCGATGCACTCGTTAATGACCTCGAGAATCGTGGCGCGGGCTTCCTTGGCCTGCTGCAAAGCGGCGGCCAGGATGTCGGCGGGGATGCCGTCGAGCTTGGTGTCGAGCTGCAGGGCAGTGATGAACTCGGAAGTACCGGCCACCTTGAAGTCCATGTCGCCGAAGGCATCCTCGGCACCCAGGATATCGGTGAGGGTCTTGAAGATGTGCTTGCCATCAACGTCGCCGGACACGAGGCCCATGGCGATGCCGGCAACCGGGGCCTTCAGCGGCACGCCGGCAGCCAAAAGGCTCAGCGTGGAGGCGCACACGGAACCCATCGAAGTGGAACCGTTGGAACCGATGGCCTCGGAGACCTGGCGGATGGCGTAGGGGAACTCTTCACGGCTCGGCAGCACCGGCACGAGAGCCTTCTCGGCGAGGGCGCCGTGGCCGATCTCACGACGCTTCGGGGAGCCGACGCGGCCGGTCTCGCCAGTGGAGTACGGCGGCATCTCGTAGTTGTGCATGTAGCGCTTGGACTGCGGACCGGACAGCGCGTCGATCTGCTGCTCCATCTTGAGCATGTTCAGGGTGGTGACGCCCAGAATCTGGGTCTCGCCACGCTGGAACAGGGCGGAGCCGTGCACGCGAGGCACAATGTCCACCTCGGCGGACAGGGTGCGGATGTCGCGCAGGCCACGGCCGTCGATGCGGTAGTCCTCGGTCAGGATGCGGCGGCGCACGATCTGGCGCTGCAGCTCCTTGAAGGCGTTGCCCAGCTCCTTGTCCTTCTCGGCGTCGTCCATATCGGTGAACTCGTTCGCGAGCACCTCGCGCACGTGCTCCTTGATCTCATGGATGCGATCCTGACGCGGCAGCTTCTCGGCGATGGAGAGCGCCTCGTCCAGATCCTTGTGAGCGATCTCGTCGATACGGGCATACAGCTCGTCGGTGTACTCCGGGAAGAGCTGGAATTCCTTGGTCTCCTTGGCGGCGATCTTCTTGAGCTCATCCTGAGCCTCGCAGATCACCTTGATGAACGGCTTGGCGGCTTCAAGACCACCGGCCACGACCTCCTCATCGGGCTTGGTCTGACCCTCGTCATAGATGAGGTGCCAGGCGTTCTTGCCGGCACCCGCCTCGATCATGGCGATGGCAACATCACCGTTCTCGATCACGCGGCCAGCGACCACAATCTCGAACACGGCGCGCTCACGCTCACTCCAACGCGGGAAGGCGACCCACTGGCCGTCGATCAGCGCCAGACGCACACCGGAGACCGGGCCTTCGAACGGCAGGCCGGAGATCATAGTGGAGGCGGAAGCGGCGTTCAGGGCGATGACATCGTAAGCGTCATCAGGGTTCACGGCGAGCACGGTCTCGACGACCTGCACTTCGTTGCGCAGGGTGTGCGGGAACAGCGGGCGCAGCGGGCGGTCGATGATGCGGCAGGCGAGGATGGCCTCGGAGCTCGGGCGCCTTCACGGCGGAAGAACGAGCCGGAATCTTGCCGGCAGCGTACATCTTCTCTTCAACATCAACGGTCAGCGGGAAGAAGTCGTAGTTCTCCTTCGGGCTGGAACCGGCGGTGGTGGTGGACAGAATCATGGAATCGTCGTCGAGGTAGGCGGCCACAGCGCCATCGGCCTGCTGGGCGAGGCGGCCGGTCTCGAAGCGCAGCGTGCGCTTGCCAAACGATCCATTGTCGATTACGGCCTCAACGGCCTTGATTTCGGGACCCTCCATAGGTTCCTCCTTCTTTAATTTTCTAATTATTCCTACATACTGTGCTGCGGTTCGGCGACTCGCTTGAACCGCAACTGTCCTCTTCAGCGGACGTCACATACCTTGTTTCGACTGACCCCTTGGCCGTCGTTCCTCGTGTCAACCCCTTCATTCGGTTCTCCTGTCGGCCTTACCTGCTGGCCTATCCTCTAACCCTCTTGCCGTTGTTGCCGTTGGCTGGCGATATGTAAAACGCCCGAGCACCATCCTAGGTACTCGGGCGGAAGTCTTCAATTATCGACGCAGACCCAGACGCTCGATGAGGGAACGGTAACGGTTGATGTCAACGCGCTTGAGGTAGTCAAGCAGGCGACGACGGTCACCGATCATCAGCTGCATACCACGACGGGAGTGGTGGTCGTGCTTGTGCTCCTTGAGGTGCTCGGTCAGGTCGGCGATACGCTTGCTCAGCAGAGCAACCTGGACCTCCGGAGAGCCGGTGTCACCTTCATGGGTCGCGTACTTAGCGATGATTTCCTGCTTTTCTTCAGCCGTCAGTGCCACGCATCCTCCTTATATTGCTGCGCGGTGCTACCGGCCCGATGCCGGCGCGCTCTCTATCCGCGGGCGAAATACGCCAAGGGTCAATTATACAGGAGCACCAGACACCACGAATCAGACCAACGTCAGCAGGCCGCCAAACATCACAACAAGCAAAGCAATCGTCTCAATCACAAAAAAAGATAAACGACGCCCAACTGCGCGTCAGCACATTCAACGGCGACTCTTTTTTAATCGTCACCAACAATCCCACCCACAGCACCGCGAAAACGGCAACGCCAATACCAACTGAAATAATGCCAAGATTCGCCGCATTCGCCAATGCCGACGACTCTCCGTACACCACATATGTCGCATACCAAAAATCAATTTTCAGAATGCGCAGGCCGGCAATGAGTTGCTCCGCCGCCAAGCCAATCACAAAAACCGCGCCCCACAAGCGCCGATGGGCGTCAACAACCAGCAGACCAAGGCCGGAAACGGCAATCAGCGTCACCGTCCAGGCAACAAACGCGGCGCCGCGCGGCTCAAGCGCGCTCAAATTATCAAGCAGCCACTGCGTATCGTTCACCGCAATCGCACGCCCCCACCAATACGGCACCACAATGGCCGCAATCACCAGCAGCGCATAAGCCAGCCACAATGCAGGATGCGAGCGCTTACGCTCAATATCGGCCAGCGACAGCGTCGATTCGGGAATGGACGCCACCGGATGCTTGGAAACATCGTTATGTTTGGAAACATCGTTGGGCATGGGCGAAACACCATCGGACCGCGTATCGATTTCAGCCTGCACCTCACCGCTCGCCTGCTGGTCGACCGGCTGTTTCTCCACGCTGGAATTCACCGCCATCTACGTTTACCTCGCGTTCGTTGTTCGACGCCACACCTGTCTGCACAATGCGTCGTCTCATGCCGCGACGCCCATGCTAGGACGGTATTGTATCGTGAGTGCGCCATACGATAATGACATGGCGCCGGACATAACGCCGCAATACCTGATTTTCGCTAATCGCAACCATGCTTCGGCGGACGACATAAGCCATACATATGTTCATAAGGGCGAACCATATCCGAATTACTCACTCCGCTAACATCACCACATAACGGCAACATAGATACACAGCCATACTTGATATCAGGAGAACGCCGTCGATTCGAAATGAAAACTGCCAGCCGCCCACACACCAGCTCCTTTGTTTCCAAAATCGCACATTCTACGCCGATGTCATGCTCCACCATGTCTCACGCCGCGGTCTCAACATAACAGGATGGGTTGTACGAATCCACGTTGCCGAGCATTCGCACAACCCACCATTGCGACACATCACTGATTCCGCACATTCAATCGCTGCAACCAACAGGCTGCGGCGATATTTCAGCGCGAAGAGCGGCGTATCCGAATGACACTGATGCCAGCCAGCATCAGGGCAATTGCAGACAGCACCATCGGTGTTACGGACGAACCAGTTGATGACAGTTCAGATGAATTATCATCAGCAGTAGAAGACTGTTGCTGGCCGCCATCACCGGTCTGATCGCCGTTACCCGACTGGTTACCGTCACCGGTCTGATCACCACCACCAGGATTTCCGCCATCACCAGACTGACGGTCAACCGCCAATTGCGCGAGCTGCAAACTCAGTGCACGCTGCGGGGCATCCACCTCATTTTGCGTGGAAGGATCGGATGCCAACGCCTGCTTTGCCTTATCAAGTAGCGTGAGCATCTTATCCCACTCATCCATAGGATATTCCGCAGACTGCAGAGAGTCAGCCTGATCAATGGCCGAACGCAGCTTAGACGTATCCACAGCTTTGCCGTCAGAAGTCAACACGTCGCTCAAGTCATAGTAATCAAAATCGACATAACCACCCGTATTCTCCTTGGCGTAATTGAACAAGCGATTCGATACCCCTTAAAGTGCGACAAGCTCCAATCGTAAGTCAGCGGCCCCTGCTCGTCGCCAAGCTTGGACCATTGCTTACCGTCCAGACTGTACCAATACTGAATCGTCAACTTACCACTCGCATTATCCAGTGTGTTGTCCGACTTGATCCACACATTGGTCGCATCATCTGGCAATGTCACTGTGCCGCCCGATACAAAGGCCTCTTCAGCGTCACGATCAATCGTATCGTCAACGATATTACCGTCCGCGTCCTTCACGCCATTGTCGTAGACACGCTTGACCACGCCCAACGTTCGCTGTCCATTTTCTTGACGCACAGCGGCATAGGCAAAACTACGGGTATATGTAGCGAGGCCTGCGGTGTCTCCATCCTTCATATGACTGACATCCATGTGGGTTTCCACAGACATGGATCCGCCAAAGGTACGCTGCGACAAAACGTTACGGGCGGTTTCAAAATATGTCAGGTCGCCATAAGTGCCTTTCATATATTTGGCCGTGGCGGAAACCTTGTGCCCATTGGTCAAACGCAACCAGCCTTCACGATCAGTGAGAGACCAATATCGGTTATCTGGATTATGTCCCCATTCCCATACCAAATCAAGATTCGAACCATTGGGTTGGTATTCTTCGGCGACCGGATATTCCTTCTCATCAGCAAGACCGATCAGGGAAATATCGTCGATGACGTAATCCATGCACGTGCCTTCCGCACCCCACGCGGTTTCGACAATGAGTTTGGAACCTTCCACATTAGCGTCGGATGGGATGGAGAACTCACCTGTGATAGTAGTCGTCTCCCCACGTTTCACTGTTCCTGTGGCCACACGATTAATTGTGCCGTCTGCATATTGAATCGCCACATAAAACAGGTGGGAAGTCACAGCCGATGAATCGACGCCGTCCATCTCATGGTCGTATCGAATCGTTGCACTGGCACGATATGTCACGCCCTGCTGCAATTTTCCATCCATAGATTGACCCGGGCCAGCGCCATTGTATTCGCCACGATTCGTCACAGCAAGACTCGTGGTTCCAGAAAGAGAACCATCCGTAATCGCGGTAAGCGTACCATTCCACTGAGGGGTCCACGATTCAGTCCCGTTTTCGAAATCGCCATTGTCCACCAGCTCGATTCCAATCAGAGAATCGTCAACCTGAGGAGGCTCCTCCAGAGTCCACCAATCCTGATCCTGATAAGACTGATGAGGCGCGTCATTATCAAAATCGTCCGAATTGACCAGGGAACGCTGGCGAACCAGATTCTCCAAATCAGCAGGCAAATCAATCAGTTTGTCGTAGGTGTCCGACGCGCTTACCTGATTATTGTCCCCAAACACAGGCCATCCGTCATCACCCCACGTTGCAGGAATCAAACCGGGAATACGTCCGGTCGGATATGTGTCTCGGAAGAAGAATCCATGCCAAGACGTCGTGCCATCACCGTTGTCGACTTCAACAAGGCTACCTTGTGCGAAAGCACCTAGATAATACTTTTTGGCTTCGTATTTGGAGCCATCAAGCAAATCAGTGGTGCGCAGCAGCATCACCGTACGACCGTCTTTGCCCCAGTAAATCGTTGGAGTATAGAAATAATCACCGATTTTGAAAGTCTGAGATCCTTCAAATCCGGTAGGAGTCTCACCAAGATCATCAGTGAACTGTTCGGCAGAGATGATATTCTCATGGCTCTCCACCACCGTGGTTAAATCATCGGACAGTATATTGGTTGACGCCGGAGATAATCCAAGGACTCCCTTGCTCATCAAAATACAATGACGGATCATGGAATCCCCGATTAAGGGCAATCTTCGTCCAAGGACCATTCTCAATATCATCGGTGTAGTAGATATAAGCGCCATTAAGGTTGTTCGTATTGAATAACACGTAGAAGCGGCCATTGTGATAGCGCAGCGACGGAGCCCACTCGCCTTCGCCATACGAGCTAGCTCCATTGCGCAAGGATGAAGCATCGCTCATAGAAATGCGATCATACACGTACGTGACTATCCACCAATTGACCAGATCATAGGATTTCATAATTGGAGATCCGGGACTGAGCTCCATAGTGGTACTCACCATGTAATACACATCACGACCGTCTTTGTTATTCGGATCGTCCTTCGACACACGAATAACACTGATATCCGGAACATCCGTGTTCAACATGGGAATGGAATACGTGCCATCACCGCTATCAGTCGTGGTGTAACTGCCATCCGATGGCGTTGAAGATGGCGTTGAATCATCCGCAAAGACCGGCATTGGCGCCAAAATCAACCCACAAGTCGACAACACCACGATAGCACTAGCCGAAATTTTTTGTCGTAAATAATTCATAAGTCTTTTAACCTTTCATGATAAGCACTCAACATCGAGTGCGTATTCCAATAGCATGCCCGCACAAATCAGCAATGAATGACGATAAGACATTCCCGCATATGGATAAGTGATGGACATTACCACTGCCAAAACTTACGCTTGAACAAGTACCAGTTCTAGGTTTCATGTGCGGTCATCCCGAGGCTGCCGCTACGGGATGACCGCATTACCAAGAGGTAACTAGCGCATCTCGCGACGCACTCGCGCTACGATCACACCAGTGAGAGCCAAGCAAGCGACAATCACAGCACCAGGCAAGACAGAGGAACCGGTTTGTGCCAAATCCACGCCATCGTCATTGGAGCCGTCGGCATTGCCATCAGTGGAATCATCAGCCAGCTTCAGACCGGCACGTGCACTATTCAATGCAGCAAGCGCATCTTGAACCTGCTGTTCAGTAGCGGATTCATCCTGCAATACCGCCTGAGCCTTCTGCAATGCGTCAGCAAACACCTTCCAGCTCTCTTCCGTGTAATCGGAAGCGTTCAGGCCGGAATTCTCATTCACTGCGCTCTGCAAATCAGACTTGTCCACCGGAGTCGAAGGAGTTTCATCCTGCGACTCCGTGAAAGTGTACGTAGTGATGTCGTACAGCTCATCCTGAGCATTCGCACCACCATCGGATTTGAAGGAGAACACCACATGATGCACCCCTGTCACACCCTCAAGGGTGGTCGTGTAATCGGCGTACTCGGATCCATCACCGGCAGGAATCGAAATAGAAGCCACAGGTTCGGAATCCGGATCATCAAGACGAATCTCAAGGATGCCTCCGGCTTTGCCAGCTGCAGTCACAGTCAGCGAAGAGGCGCCGTTATTCCCGAAATCGACATTCGCCAAAGACGTCCACTCACCATTATTAATATTGCTGAGCTTCTGACCTTCGGAATTGTCTGTAGTCATATCGACCACGCGCACACCAGAAGTCAGGTCATATGCGTTCTGAATGCCGGAATCCCATGCAATGGTGGAAGCTGGAATGCCTCCATCTTGATACGCGTCCAGATTCTTCACCGAAGAGAGACCCTCATATGTCATTGCAATATCGGCAATGGAACCATCCTCGTTAACCGTAATCGGATCGAGATGAGTATTTCGGTAGCCATGCGCCGCGTCAAGATTACCGCCGTTCATCAATTCCTTTGCCACCGTTTGCGCATGGTAGGTCATATACCACTGGTCGCCAAGTTGAACCATCGCGTGATGATTGTTGCCGCCAACACCGAAATACGTGCTCGGATTCTTCAGAATCTCACCCTGATAAGTGAACGGCCCCATCGGGTTGTCTGAAGTCATATACGCGATATTGCCGTAACCGACCGTGTTACCATCAATTACGTTGTCATGGCTGAAATTAGTGCAATACGAGTAGTAATAAGTACACCTATCTTGCAATCCCGGAGTCCTCAAACATGGCAGGTGCGTCTATGACCTGAGCCTCACCTTCGGTATGCAGCATGTCATCGGACAGTTTAATAACGCGAGCCGTGTTCGGATGTTCTTCCTCGCCTGTCGGAACACCACCTCCGTAATACAGGTAGCCCTGCCCGTCATCATCCACGAACACCGCGGGATCAAACAGCCAGACCACACCAGCGGATTCAGGAGTACCGCCCTTAATCAACAGCTCACCGGTTTCGTCCTTCCACGGACCAACAGGAGAATCCGAGGTCAGCACACCGATACCGCTGCCGCCATTGGCGAAATACAGGAAGAACTTCTCTTTACCGTTGATGGTCTTATGAGCGACGGCAGGAGCCCAGGAATTGCTGGCCCAGGTGGCCACCCCCTGTTCTCCAGCCACACGAATGTAACCCTCATTACGCCAATTGACCATGTCATCACTGGACAGAACATTGATGGTCTTTACTTGAGCGAACGAATTGTCCTTGATCTGCCCAGTACTGTCATATTCATAGTCATAATTCAACGAGCCATCAGCATTCACAGAAGTGCCATCACCCGTAGTGTAGATATATACGCGTCCGTTGTATTCCATAGCCCACGGATCGGCGCCATACCAATAATCGATAATCGGGTTTGAATAGTCGCCGAAAGCCTTGGCTGCCGTTGCCGTACCCGTAGTCGGCGGCACGAATGAGGAACCAGAATCCGAACCGGTTACGGAAATGTCGTCGACAATGAAGTCGGCATTGCTCGTGCCATACTTGTTTTCAATCACCAGCGAGGGACTGGTGAAATCACCACTACCACCTAACGTTCCAGTACCTGAAATTTGTGTCCACTCACCCGCTTTCGCCGTTCCGGTCGCAATCTGGTCACATCCGGAACCATTACCCGAACAAACAGTGATATTGAATTCACCGTCTTCCGTGGCCTTGACCCACATACTTCCGGTATATGTCTGTCCTTTTTCCACCTTGCCATCAAGAGACTGGATTGCACCAGCATCAGAGGATGTACGATCAGTAACGCTCAAGGCGCCACTGCCACCATGCACATCATCCGCAGTGACGGCAATGGACGATGCGGAGCTATTCCACACCGTTCCAGACTTCCAACCATTAAGATCGTCTTCGAATCCGCCGTTGACGACCAATTCGACGGGTTCATCGGCCGACGCCGCAGTCACTCCGATAGTCGCTGGAAATACAGCCCCCATGCAACACAGCACGGATGCAGCCGCAGCAGCAACCACACGACCGGTTTTCCTTGTTTGCAATATGTGAATGTTATAAACCATTCAGTTCCCTTTCCTGAATGATGGAGGGCGACTCCCCCCCCCCCATCATTTTTTCTTCGCCGCACAATCGAATCCCACGTTGGTTACGACCACATCGCGGCTCATTGCAAAGCCATGCCAGAGGAACGTCCCTCAAGGGCAGCCATGCAACAGCCATTATATAAATGAGCGCATTTCACTCGCGATCGTCCTTGATAACAAATTGATAACGATATGCACAATGAAAATAAGTTCACATAAACGCAACGCAACACATCAAATATGACAGTTTCATATGCCAATTACACACTTTGCATAACATATTTCAACAAAGAATGGAGACGTACAAGCGAACTCATCTGATGCCACCACTCATCGCCTATAAAGCTGGCGTGTCGCGCCACAATAACATCACAGCCGATAAAACGACACCCCGAAGTTGAGACTCATTCAACAATGCGGCCAGCTTAGACACACAACCAACGCTTCGCTTCATAGCACCGAACATTGATTCCAGCACAGTCACGACCATCTTCTTTGAAGGCAATCGTGTTTACGCCCCGGGTTCTAAATAGAAGTGCAACACCTTGTCTAGGGTTGGAAGTGTTCGAAGTTTCTAACTTAAGAAGGTGTTGCACTCATGGGTCAACAGTATTCGCACCTGTCGTCCGAGGAGAGGATCCTGATCGAGAAGCTGCATTGCGAACAGCATCTGAGCGTCCGGCGAACCGCGGAGAGGATCGGCCGGGACAAGTCCACGGTGTCACGCGAGCTGAGGCGTGTATTTCGTCAAGTCGGTGTTTCGTGTTTAGTCATGTATTTTTTTCGGGTTTAGGCAGTTGCATGCATTTTCCTTATTTTTCCGGTTGCGCGGAGGTGTTCCTGCCGAACATGAGGGCCTCACTGA
>ENA-OQDE01000384-OQDE01000384.1-human-gut-metagenome-genome-assembly--contig:-NODE-384-length-27385-cov-4.019260_pt1 | contig 27385 bp, 36 predicted proteins | sample MGYA00242768_ERZ504595 | MGnify/ENA primary metagenome ERZ504595 (study PRJEB26092, sample SAMD00036307) | human gut metagenome | host: Homo sapiens | study: EMG produced TPA metagenomics assembly of... | reverse complement strand
GATTATCAACAGAAGGAGGGATGAGGCGTAGCGGTGCTACGACGATTGACGACAACGCCGCAGATGAAAAATCAGACAAGTCAATATAGAAGTTACTTAATATTCGCTGTACTAGAGCGTGTTTGAAAAAGGCTTTCTGTAAGATGTGCGTCACAATTTGTGGGAGATTTCTCCCGGATGAGGCGCGTAGCGGGCTACGGCAACCGAATTCGGGTGAAATATACCGCAAAGTGGGGCGTGCAGATTGCAGGAATGATTTTTCAAACACGCTCTAGTATAGCCTGCCACTATATCTGCAAATGGTTAGACAGGAATAAATAACAGCAACTAGCCTCGGTTCGTGTACCGTAAAAGCACACAAAAAAAGCCCTCGGTATTGCAGTACCGGGGCTTTCGCCTGTTATTTTTAACTATATTATACTCATTTGCACATGCAATAACAATACATTTGATAAATCTCAGTTGCCATATTTACTTGCGAACACTGTCCGCTTCTTCTTGTGTAAGTTGACCATTTTTTACTGCATCAGAGATGGCATTGTCTAATTCCTCGACTGTTGAGTAATTACCAATGTGTACTGTTTTTCCATTATCTTTTGTTATATCAACACTAATGTCAGAAACCACATCATCAGTAGATGGAATCATGGAGTAGGTATCGCCATCTTCGCTATCTTTAGAATACAAGACTCCATTTTTAATATTTTCCAGTGTTTCTTTATAACCATCAATCATGGCATCCACGCTTTCTCGCGTAAATTCATGGAATATTCCCTGCCCATCATACCAGCCATCTCCCGTTCCAATCAACGATTCCAGTTCCCTTTTCTGCTCATTTATCCACGTCTCATACTCATCGGCAGTCCACCATTGCACCTCCGTTGCAGCATTGTTCTTTTCATAATCAGCCTCGGCAATCCATTTTTTACCGTCAGTGCTGATTTTACCACCGTCTGTATCCTGGTAAAGAATATCTGCACTGGATATATTTTCTGTTTCAGGTGTCAAACCCTTTGATGTGTCTGAAGTCAATGCATTTGCATAAATAACCCCTGCAAAGCTTAAACTTCTCCATAAAAAATTGGCTTTTCCATCTTATATCTGATACAATAAAATTGCCATCATAGAAAAAAGGTAATTCCAAACAAGTTCTACATCAAGAGGCGCAAAGCGCCGCATTTTCAGAGACATATGTCAAGTACTTTTTGAAAAAGGTAGTGAAAAAATAAAAATGGAATTTCAGAAACCGAAGAATTCAAGCTTAGAGATTCCGAGCGTCTATTTAGTCAGAAAGGAGAATTCTTATGCCATTACCCAGAGAACAGGTTTATACAACAGATGATATCTATGCTCTTCCTGATGGAGAGCGGGCAGAACTGATTGATGGACAGATTTATATGATGGGTACTCCATCACGCATTCATCAGAAACTGGTCGGTCAGCTATCCCGGATTATTGGTAATTATATTGAATCCAATCATGGTTCCTGTGAGATTTATCCTGCTCCTTTTGCAGTCTTTATTAAGAAAGATGATAAAACTATGTTGAACCAGATATCAGTGTGATTTGTGATAAGAGCAAGCTCTCAGACCGAGGATGTGAAGGCGCACCTGATTTCATTATTGAAATTGTATCACCTTCCAGCCGTAGAATGGACTACTATAAAAAATGTACATTGTATGCAGAGTCTGGTGTCCGTGAATACTGGATCGTTGATCCGGAGAAGCAGCGTACAATGATTTATCGTTATGAAGATGATGCAGCCCCTATGATCGTACCATTGAGCAAGACCTGGCAGTTGGAATCTACAATGATTTTATGATCAATGTTTCTAAGTTACTGTAAAAATAAAACCGCCTCTGCTGGTAACAGAGACGACTTTTAAGAATCTTTATAATTGTAAATAACAGGTATCGCGATTTATAACCGCAATGCCTGTTATTTTTGCTTCTTTTCTGGTTCGGTGAAATACACACTAATTCATCTGACATTTCTCTCTAAGAGTGGCATAAATTTTCTTTGTTTCTGAGTTATCTGCGCCATTTACCACCAATATTTTTCCGCCTATATCCATAACTACATATGAGTGGCAGGATGCATGGGTGTAGCGGATATAATCCCCATAAATATCATTTCTGAAATTTCCCATACCATACTTCAGGTTTCCCATACCATTTGTTCTGCGATCATTCCCATTTTGAAATAAATTTTCTTTGTATGAGATACTGTCAATCTGCTCATAATCCACTGTATAATCACTCCATCCCTGTGCCTCAACAGTAAAATCATTATCATGGAAACTGATATCAATACCACCCCAGAACAAAGTCCATATAGTAAATATTACGACAAAAACTGATACTATTACATATATCACAATTGTCTTCTTGTTATACTGGATTTTTAATTTTTCTCCGGCTGCCATTTTTTCTTATAAAAAAGATAAGAATAAAGAATGCTGACAATTGCAGCAGCCATAATGCTCACAATATACAAAACCAAAGCAGCAATGCTTTCTCCAAAAAGGCCGCAAAGCATACATAAGACACCTGATGCCACCCATAATTTTCCACTGAATCTATGAGTTGCACTCCAGTTTTCTTCATCCTGCAATGTCCATACAACCCTGATTCCTATGGTGTTATTCTGTTTCACCTTTGGCAAATAATTTCCTATGATCATAAACAGTAATCCTGTTCCAAAGTAAATTACTGCCATAAACAGATTCTCACTATCCGCATCCATACTGATCAGTCTTGCCATACCATTATAGATTAATGTGGTAACAGGTATTATCCATATGACCATCCCTATAACCTTACTGCTCTGCTGTCTGTTCCTGTTATCATAAAAGATGATTGTCACCAGCATACAATCTGTCACTACAAAAAGCACATTTATCCATATACTCTGTGCCATCGTAAAGCCCACCAAAATTCCTGCAAGCATTACCAGTACAGAACAGATCAATGTACCTTTATATTTTTTAATCATTTCCTTCATGATCCGATACCCCCTTTAAGTCTGTGATCCACAACATAACATCCTCCAATACAGAAGTATTTAGTTCGTAATAAATAAATTTTCCTTCCCTTTTGCTCCTGATCAGATCAGCATCCTTTAATATTGCCAGATGTCTGGATATAGACGCCCCCGTCACTGAAAAATGTTCACATATCTCTCCTGCTGAAAGCCGTCCGCCCTTTAACAAATTTAGAATCTCACGTCGTATTGGATCTGCCAGTGCTTTCAAAGTATCCTGTAATCCCAAAAGTTCATCACAGCCTTTCATTTAATATTTAACCTAATTGTTAAATATAATATAGTATAAAGAATATCATATGTCAAGTGCACTCTCTTATTACTTATTACTTTTTGCAATTTTCGAAGAAGGGGACTTCATCCTGCCCGGAAGGCTTTTATGTTATAGAAACATTACGGAGTAATTTCCTATAACATAAAAAATAAGCAGCCACGCACGGTAAGATGCATGACTGCTGTAGTTTTCAGGCAAATTTAAAAGCAAAAACAGAAATTTTCTATTCTGTATCACGGTGAATATTTTCTTACTCTTAACGGAATCCCATTCTGAGCAGCCAGGATTTTACTCTGCTCTACTTTTTCCTCGCCAATCACATCTACAACTGTGAAGCGTACATCATCAAGATACTGCTTGCAGTCTCTTGCAAATTTCAGCATGGCGTCAAAGGACTTCTCTCCGTATGCTGGACGGACTACTTCATTGTAGGAAGCTGCATCCGGCATATTCAGACTGATGGATATACTGTCTACAGCCTGACAGATTTCTTCTGCAGTAGAACGTTTGTGGATCAGATCAGATAAGCCGTTGGTATTCAGCCTGATCCGGAATGGGTATCTTTCCCTGATATATTTGCTTACTGCTATAAGGTTCTCAATAGCCATGGTCGGTTCTCCGTATCCGCAGAAAACCACTTCATTACAGTCTGAAAAATCAAACTCATCAATGGCTTTGTAAATCTCTTCCAATGCAGGTTCATGTTCAAACCAGAGATTGGATGCCTCACCGATGGCATCCTCTGTATTTCGGATGCAGAAAGTGCATCTGCATGGACATTTATTGGTGATGTTAAAATATACCTGGTTTTTATATCTGTATATGATATCTGTTGTCATTTTATATTCTCCTCAGTGTCAAGCGGATAAAATCATCCGCTTCGCTACTTGATCCGGTTAAATTCAGTTGTTTCATTTTTCGTATTATTTCGCAATATTAAGCAATCCTCGTAAATAATGCATTTAAGACAGTTCGGCAGAGTGCGAAAGACAAGGAAGATATCTGCAGGCGTGCTGACGCACGGCAAAGATATCTGACGCAGGATTTCACACTCTGACGGGCTGGATTAAGATGTATTATTTTAGAGGATTGCTATAGTCTTAAATCCGATTTTATCAAGTGCAGTACCGATGATCACAAACATAATAGCACTTCCACCTGACTGTACAATACTTCCGCTGACAGAAGTAAAGAAGGATGCTGTAAATCCAAACATAATTCCTTCTGCAATATAGTATCCTGTTGCTGAGATGGCGAATGCAAGGAATAATGCAACTACATTTCTCTTTGTGACCAACTTTGTTCCTTTAGAAGAAAACGGAAGACAGATCAGCATTTTGATAATTATAGTTGCAGGCGCCCATACAGGTGCTGTCAGAAGATCTGCCAGGCCACCTCCGATCGCTCCTGCCGCACATGCGTAAGGTAGTGGCAGAAATGCTGCTGCCAGATAGATCATAGTGTCACCCAGATGTACATATCCTCCGTTCACTCCTACCGGAATGTGGAAGATATAAGCTGTCATTAAAGTAGTCAATGCTGCCATTACCGCTGTGGCTGTGATCCTTTTCACTGTATCGGCTGTTTTAATGTTTTCTTTTGCTGTTAATTCAGACATAATATGGTCCCTCCTGTTATATATTTTACTTAACTATCCGGCATTTGGTATCTATGACTTCCAGCCTTATATCTGTGTCAGTATCCCCAGATATTTTTCAAAGCAGACTCCGTCATTTCTGTCAGTTCCTTCTTCCACTGCATCGTGAATAGCTCCACCCAGAAATTCAACAGCCTTCTCCACACATGCTTTCATGGGAATCCCTCTCACCATTCCCGCACTCAGTACAGATGCCAGAAGATCTCCTGTTCCGGAATAACTGCCGCCCTCTTTTACAGAAAAACACCAGTCTGCTTTTTCTTTCTCCAGAACCAGATTTCCCATTCGTGCTCTGCCGTCACTGCCGGACACCTCTACTCCTGTGATCACAATTGCTTCCAGCCCAAAACGCAGAGTCAGATCTCTTCCGGATGTTTCTATTTCCTTAAGCAACTGTGTTTCTTCCATATCAGAAGTGCTTTCATTCTTTCTTTCATCCCCTCTTCTCCATACAGAAGAAGAAGTGCCTCTGTCAGGTTCGGCGTAAGCACTGTAGCTTCTCTAACCAGAGTCCGCATTTTTTCACAGAGAGTCTCTGAATAGGTTTTGTATGTTTCCCCTCTGTCTCCCATAACCGGATCAACCAGGATATGTGTTCCCTCTGTGCAGAACATATCTACAAATTTCAGGATCAGATCCACCTGTCTGGCATCTCCCAGAAATCCTGTATAAACACCATCCGGTTTAAATCCCATTTTTTTCCACTCATCCATGATCAGCTCCATCCGGTCTGTATAATCATCCCAGAAATAAGATCCATATCCTGTCTGATTACTCAATATTGCGGTGGGCAGCGGACAAGCCTGGACTCCCATGGCGGAAATTACAGGAATCGCTGCTGTAAGAGAGCATTTCCCCAGACCGGACAGATCATGAATTACTGCAATTTTTTTCAATTTTTTATTCCTCTTGCTTTCTTTTATGCTTTGTATTAATATAGCATCACAGTGGATATATGAATATAGCCAGATTTAATGTTTTTTTAAGGGTCAGTTTATTTTTAACCCTATAGCAATTCAAGAATGCCATCAGCATGTTTGAAGGATCGGAGTTTTACATATGGAATTGATTTTAGATAAGAATAAAAAAAAGGAGCACCTGTATCTGGAGGTGTTCCACTATTACAGGGAACTGATCATGGAGAAAAAACTCCCGCCCGGAAGCAGGATGCCCTCTCTTCGAAAATGTTCGCAGGAACTGAAGCTGAGCCGCACCACCATTGAAAATGCTTATCTGCAGCTGGCTGCGGAGGGATATATTATTTCCAAAGCCCAGAGCGGATACTATGTGACAGATATAGCTGACAGACAACACACATCTGTCAGAAAAACAGAGAAACATGCTCAGACACCTTGCCGGTTTGATTTTGCTTCTTCAGGAGTAGATCGGGAGAGTTTCCGTTTTGACCTTTGGAGACGTTATATCAAAAGCGCTCTTCGCCAGGATGAAAGATTACTGTCTTATGGAGAGCCTCAGGGTGAGGCTGACCTGAGAGATACACTTGCCGATTATGTGAGAGAACGTAGAAACGTGCTATGTAGTGGGGAGGATATTGTGATCGGTGCAGGTATTCAGAGTCTTTTGCACATCCTCTGCCCGCTCCTTGAGCAACGCCAGACTGTTTCTTTTCCCAATCCTTCCTTTGTACAGGGAAGCACTGTGTTTCATGACTATGGATTTCAGGTAGATTACAGGAATAAGGACTGTGATATTATTTATGTTTCTCCTGCACATATGACAAAATGGGGTGATATTATGCCTGTTTCCAGACGCCTGGAGCTGGTGAATTACTCTGCTGCACATGGCAGTCTGGTCATTGAGGATGATTTTGAAAATGAATTTGTGTATCTGCAGAAGCCTACCCCTTCTCTTTTTGGTCTGGCAGGCGGTCAGAATGTGGTGTATCTGGGAACCTTTTCCAGACTTCTGCTGCCCTCCATCCGTATCAGTTTTATGGTCCTGCCTCCAGAGCTGTCTGCACTGTACAGAAAAAAAGCAGACCAATATAATCAGACAGCATCAAAGGCAGAGCAGATTGCTCTGTGCCAGTTTATCCGGGATGGTCACCTGGCAGCACAGACCCGTAAGCTGAAACGTCTGTATTCTGTAAAGCTGAAAGCACTCCGCAGTGCTGTGCGGGAAGTATTTGGAAAAGATTCCCAGATCCAGACCGGAGCCGCAGGTACCAGCCTGGCCCTGACTCTGTCCACAAATCTTACCTGGCAGGAGCTTCAAAAAAGGCACAGACCAATGGTCTGCGCCTGCAGCTTCTGAGAGAGGCTCCCGGTAAGATTACCCTGATCCTCTCCTGCTCCTCCATGCCTGTGGCAGATTTCGTCCCGGCATGCAAGCTGTTAAAAGATATCAGTCAGATACAGAATTAATTAGTATCCTCTGTTATTATCAATCATATAAAGCAATGCATTACAGATACATGCGGCAACATTGCTTCCGCCCTTTCTTCCTCTGGCTACAATATAAGGTACGTCTGCTGCATAATCAGTTCCTTGGACTGGACCACATTTACAAAGCCTACCGGCACACCGATGATCAGCTCAGGATCCAGCTTGCCATCCTCAATCAGTTCATAGAGACGTACCAGCGCAGTGGGGGCATTTCCGATGGCAAAGATCAGCTTCTTTCCCATGGCAGCAGCCTTATCCATGCTGGCTGTAGCTCTTGTGGTTCCGTTGGCTTTGGCTGTGGCAGCTACGTCCTCATCAGAGATAAAGCAGAATACTTCTCCGCCGTAACGGGAAAGGACTCTCTTGTTGATCCCGGACTCTGCCATGTGTGTATCTGTCACAATGCAGGCACCGTCTTTGATAGCAGCAATTGCTTTCTCAACTGCATTCTCAGAGAAACAGAGATTCTCTGCATAATCAAAGTCTGCGCTTGTGTGAATACATCTCTTTACGATCAGCTCTGTTCCGGGAACCAGCTTTTTATCTCCAAGTTCCTCTGTGATAATCTCAAAGCTGCGTTTCTCTATATCCATTGGTTTTACATTTTCCAGTTCTACTTTCATTCCTTATCTCCCAAATTCCATAAATTCCCGTATACAATAGTTACATCTATCACTCATTGGCTTATCTATATGGCTCACCATACAGTTCCGGATCAGATCCCCTGCTCCAGAATTTCGTAGATTTTCTTCATATCCAGATGTTTCCTCAGTTCTGCTGCCAGGATATCATACTGGGTTTCTTTAAATGCTGCAAAATCAATTCCTGTCATCTGAGATACATCAATTCCCTTTTTCTCACCCAGAACACGTACAACAGCCTCTGCCACATCCTCTCTATCAAAAACTCCATGGACATAGGTTCCACAGACATTTTTACGGTATGCACCGTCTTCCTTACACTCTCCTGACACCTGATCTTCAATGGATACACTGTGTCCGGCCTCGCCTTTTAACACAGTTTCTCCCATATGGATCTCGTAACCCTCCAGTTCTGCGCCGGAAAGTGCCTGCAGTTCTCCCTCCAGTTCCAGGAATCTGCCGGAAACTCTGGTTCTGGTTTTCTTTTTCTGCAAAAACAGTATCCATAGGAAGCAGTCCCATTCCCTTGATGGTTCCTCCGGCTTCCACATGATGAGGGTCACTTAAGGTCTCACCCAGCATCTGATAACCGCCACAGATTCCAAAGATGATCTTACCCTTCGCAGCTTCCTTCAAAACTGCAGCTTCCAGACCATTAGCCCGCATCCACAGCAGATCTTCCATTGTATTTTTTGTTCCTGGAAGGATGATCATATCCGGATTTTTCAGTTCACTGACATGCTGTACATATCTCAGGGAAACTCCCGGAATACTTTCCAGTGGATTAAAATCTGTGAAATTGGAGATCCTTGGCACCCGGATCACCGCAATATCAATAAGATCCACTTCCTGTTTTCTGTCAAATCTTTCTGTGAGGCTGTCTTCATCCTCCACCTGAATATCCAGATACGGAGCTACTCCCACTACAGGGATATGGCTTCTCTCCTCCAGCATCTGCACTCCCGGATCAAGGATGGTCTTGTCGCCGCGGAATTTGTTGATGATCAGACCCTTTACCATCTCTCTTTCATCCTCTTCCAGAAGCTCCACTGTACCGATCAGCTGTGCAAAAACACCACCTCTGTCAATATCTCCCACCAGAAGCACCGGTGCCTTTGCCATCTTTGCCATTCCCATATTTACGATATCTTCTGTTTTCAGATTGATCTCTGCAGGGCTTCCGGCCCCCTCGATCACAATGATATCATTTTCTGATGCCAGTTTATCATAGGCTTTCATAATATCCGGCACCAGCTTTTTCTTATATTTAAAATAGTCTCTGGCACTCATGGTTCCCAGGACTTCTCCGTTTACGATCACCTGGGAGCCTACATCATTGGTAGGCTTCAGAAGAATGGGGTTCATCAGCACAGAAGGCTTAATTCCGGCTGCCTCCGCCTGCATCACCTGAGCTCTGCCCATCTCCAGCCCCTCTTCTGTAATAAAAGAGTTCAGTGCCATATTCTGGGATTTAAAGGGTGCCACCCTGTATCCATCCTGTTTAAAAATCCTGCAAAGCCCTGCTGCCAGAAGGCTTTTTCCTGCATTGGACATTGTCCCCTGCACCATAATTGCTTTTGCCATTTTTTGTTTCCCCTTTTCTCCTGTATAAATACTTATGAAAGCACTTCTTCCAGTACCTCTATCAGCTTTTCATTCTGTTCATGCAGCTTCACTGCCACACGGTAATATCCTTTTTTCAGCCCCGGATAGTTACTGCAATCCCGGATCAGGATTCCCTTTGCAACACATCTTTCAAAGAGATCCTCAGATCCGTAAAAGAATATATAATTTGCCTCAGAAGGATATACCGTCAGCCCAACCTGTCTCATCTTTTCCTTCATCCATGCAGATTCCCTGAAAATGATCTGCCGTCCTGCTTCCACATATTCTGATTCCTTCAGTGCTGCCATTCCTGCCTGCTGTGCCATGGTAGACACATTCCAGGCTGGGTGACTGCCTCCATCCGGTCAAGTACTTCCCTGTCCGAACAGAATCCATAGCCCAGCCGCACACCGGGGATCGCATATCTTTTGGTAAATGCCTTAAGAATAAAAAGTCCCGGATATTTTTCCAGTTTTCCCTTCAGCGTATGTTTCTCCGGATCTTTTACAAAATCCAGGAAGCACTCATCTACTACCATAAATATTCCCTGCATGGCACAGGTTTCCAGAATTTCTTCCAGAAGGTCCTGAGATATGGTGATCCCTGTAGGATTATTGGGATTACACAGGAAAATAATATCCGGCTTTTCTCTTTTCAGAACATCCGGATAATCTTTCTGTATACAGAAATCATTTTCCTCTTTCAGATAATATCTGCTGATCTCACAGCCAACACTGACCAGTGCCTGTTCATACTCCGCAAAGGTAGGAGCAGGAAGAAGGGCCTTCTTTGGATTCAATGCCCTGCTGAGGGAAAAAATAAGGTCTGCGGCTCCATTCCCGCAGATCAGATATTCTTTTTTTGTATGTTCATAATCTGCGATTGCCTCTTTCAGAGGTCCGCATCCTACACGGGGATAATCACTCAGGTCCTCTACACTGTCTATGATCGCCTGCTTTACACTCTGGGGTGTTCCCAGAGGGTTACAGTTTGCAGAGAAATCCAGACAGTGATCATATTTATAAACATCACCGCCATGTATATGTTTTGTCATCAGTTGTCTCCTGTCTTACTATACATGTTTTATATTATTAACTATTCGGAAATCCACTATCGAACCAACAGGTTGTTATCCTGCAAGATTATTACAAAAATCAACTTATCAGCACACTGTTACCGGAATTATAAAAAGAAACAGATGCGCACCGCACTTCCGATCAGAAGAAATATCACAGCCCCCAGGATCGCTGTTGCATAAAGCAGGCGGTTGGATCGTCTGATATCCTCCACCTCTACAGGGCGAATTGCATCTCCGATGGTTGGTTTCTCATAAAGCTTTCCGAAATAGTAAGCATTGCCTGCAAGCTGTACGTCCAGCGCACCTGCCATTGCAGCCTCTGTCTGTGCAGAGTTGGGGCTGGCATGGTTTCTTCTGTCTCTGCGGTAAATCTTTGCTGCATTTTTCACATCCATTTTTACAAATGCAGAGGCTGCCACCATCAGCCAGCCGGAAAGTCTGGCGGGAATATAATTAGCCACATCATCCAGCTTTGCAGCGCAGCGGCCGAAATACAGATATTTATCATTCTTATAACCCAACATGGAATCCATGGTATTGATTCCTTTGTAAAGGAACATCAGCCACACTCCGCCGATGGCATATAGAACATAGGTGCTATGATGCCGTCCGAAGCATTCTCTGCTACAGTCTCTACTGCCGCCTTTGTAACACCTTCCTCTGTCAATGACTGGGTATCACGGCCTACGATCATAGATACTGCATAACGGGCCTCATCCAGAGTTCCGTTTTTCAATCTGTCATAGACTTTCATGCTCTCTGTTTTCAGAGACTTCGTTGCCAGAAGCTGATAACACCAGAAGGTCTCCAGTGCGAATCCCGCCCATACTGAAATCCCGTAGAGAATATGCAGGATCAGAAAAGGGATTCCCGCGCTTAACAGACAGACAAGGATCACTTCCACTATACCTGCAGCCAGTTCGCCCTTATCTGTTTTCGGAAAAATCTTCCGAAGTATTTTTTCCAGAAATGCGATCAGATTTCCAATCAGACATACCGGATGATACAGCCATCTGGGATCTCCTATCATAAGATCAAGTATGAAGCCTGCTGCAAGGGCAGGCATACTGTAATATAACATATTTTTAAAACTCCTTGTTATGATATTCCAGACATTTCATGAGAAAAGCCCTGGGAATCTGGGGATTTCCATAATAATAGATATGAGGATATCCTGCCAGCAGGTTACTGCTGCTGTGCATACAGTCCCAACCTCTTTTACTTAAAGGCTTCGCTGCATGAAAATCACTTCCGCAGTTCTCAGAATCAAAATAGTGGAATTCATGGGCCGGAATCTCACCGATCTCCTCTGCACTTCTGCCGAAAACAGGCTTCCCGGCGGTTAATGTGATATATCCAAATCTGGTCAGTCTGGGAGTGCGGAAACATTTTCCAGGGATCACTCCGCAGGTTTTCCGAAACACTCCGTTCATGTCCTCCATCTGTTCATGAAGATACATAAAGCCTCCGCATTCTGCCATACATGGCATGCCCTGTTTAACTGCCTGTGCAATCTCTTCTTTCATGGATGCATTGCGTTCCAGTGCCTCTCCATTTAATTCCGGATAGCCGCCATAGAGAAGAATCCCATCCAGCTCTGCAGGAAGATGTTCATCATGAATTGGCGAGAAATCAACCAGCTCTGCCCCCATTTCCTGAAGGAGACGAAAATTGTCTTCATAAAAGAAACAAAAGGCTTCATCCTTTGCCACTCCGATACGCAGCTTCTGTGGCAGACAATATCCATATGTCCTGTCTTTCTGTATCAGAGATTCCGGCACCTGCAGCTCCTCTGCATTTTGGGCAAGTGCAAGGATCCTGTCGATCTCCAGTGTATCTTCCAATATTCCGGCAAGCTTCTGCAAACGTTCCTTCAGATCAGAAATCTCCTCAGGAAGCACAAGACCCAGATGACGGCTCTCGATCACACAGTCCTCTACCTTTGGCACATATCCAAGAACCTCCACCTCAAGCTGTTCTTCCACCAGCTTCTTCATTCTGGGATAAAGCATGGGAGACATCTGGTTAAAGATTACGCCTTTGATATGGCTTTTCTCTTTGTACTCCATAAAACCTTTGATATAAGCTGCCAGGGAAATACTCATTCCTCTGCTGTTTACCACAAGGATGACCGAAGTATCTGTGGTATCTGCCAGGTCATAGGCGCTTGCTTTCGTGGAAATCCCTCCCACACCGTCATAATAGCCCATAACACCTTCCATCACTGCAATATCGCAGTCTGCTGCATTTTTTCCAAGCAGGTATCGGGTAGTCTCGGCATCTGTAAAAAAGGTGTCCAGATTACGGGATTTCGTCCCGATGACTCTGGAATGAAACATGGGATCTATATAATCCGGTCCGCATTTAAAAGATGCCACTTTCATTTTTCGATTGACCAGTGCCTGCAGAAGTCCGCAGGTGATCAGTGTTTTTCCACTGCCGCTGGCTCCTGCCGCAAGAAGTATTCTTGGAATATCCATCCCTGTTCTCCTCTGTTTCTGTCCTATATTTTTTCAACAATTTCAGGGCATTCCAATCTATTAACTGTTAATCTGTATTTCCTTAACTGTTAATTTGTAATCCCTGATATCTGCATCATTTGTTATTTCCCGGGATTCTGAAGTGTAATAATATAAATAGGATTCTCGCCCATCATCATATGATAACGTCCGATTGCCTTTGAACGTGCCGCACTTAGCTGTACGATCTCATTCTCTTCAAATCCAAACTCTTTCGCTGTTTCCAATGCTTCAGACACAGTTTCAAGAGTGATACAGTTGATCACGATCCGGACCTGAGGATTCTTTTCAACCAGTAGCTTCACGATCTCTTTCAGATTTCCTGACGAGCCTCCGATAAAAGCATGGGTTGGTGCCGGAAGATCTTTCAGAGCCTCCGGTGCAAGTCCTTCCACAATCTCCAGATTATCCGCTGCAAATTTCAACTTATTCCGGTGGATCAGTTCAACTGCATCTTCCTTTTTCTCAATTGCCCAGACCTGTCCCTGATGAGCACGAAGTGCCATCTCTATTGACAGTGAGCCTGTTCCTGCGCCCACATCATAGCAGACAGAATCAGCAGTCAGCCGCAGTTTGGAAAGGGATACCGTACGCACCTCTTCCTTTGTCATAGGCGCTTTGCCTCTGATAAATTCTTCATCTCTGATCCCATGCGTCTCCAGACGTGTTCCTGCATTTTCATTTACTGCACAGATGACAGATAAGGGGTCTCCCTTATATTCTGTCAGTTCGCTGGCAGGCTTTGCAAAAATCTTCTCATTTTCATAGGACAGATTTTCTCCCACATAAAGAAGCACATCACCCATCCCGTATTTTACCAGTTTCTCTGCCAGAACTGCTACACCGTCTGAAGTTCCGAGTATGGAAAAGACTTTCTCTGTATAACAGATATGTGAGATAAGATTACAGCCTCTTCCATGTGCACTGACAATTTTGGCATCATCCCAGGACAATCCTATTTGGGACATAAAATATACAACTGAGGAAATCCCACACTGAATCTCTATCTCTGTATTATTTTGTGCTGAACTATCCCGTTCTTCCTCACTCTTCTCTGATCCGTTCTTTCTCTGTACTCTCAGATCCGCACTGTCCTGACACAGTACTTCCAGAAGCTTTCTGGCTCCGCTGTAGAAGCCCACATCTCCGGAAAGGACGATCACAATATTGTCATACTCCGGATGTGCATCAATGTAATCCCTGATCTCCTGGCTTCTGTATTCCACAAACACATCCTGTCCCGGACGTTTCACAGAATCCACCATCCTCCTGGCACCGATCAGAAGATCCGCCTGCTCTAGGCTGTTCTTACCCTGGACAGTGAGAAGTTTTTGACTTCCCATTCCAATTCCCAGCAATGTAATATGCGGTCTGTGGGCTAAGCTGAAATGTTCTGTAAGAAATCTCTTACATTCTCTCACAGACATTCCTTTCTCCTTCAGAGGACGCCCGATGATCACAGGAACTGCATCACATTCCAGGGCAGCATCGATCTTATCCTGAAATCCACCTGCTTTTCCTGTATCCTTTGTGACCAGATATCTGCAGTCATACTGTCTGAGCATTGCAGCATTCAGCTCTCTGGAAAAAGGTCCCTGCATTCCTATCAGATGTTTTCCCTCAAATCCCAGCTCTGCACAGGCTTTCATCACATTGGCAGAGAAAGGACTCTTGCATAAAGACGGTTCTGATAATCCTTCATGCCTGTGAAGCCGGCCAGTTCCTTGCTTCCTGTTGTCAGCAATACATTTCCCTGGGTCTGATCCAGATAATCTGTAGCAGCCTGAACACTGTCCACATATACTGCCCTGTCCTCATGTTCTCCTGCTTCTCTCAGCACCCTGTAATATGCTGTCTGCGTATTCTCACAGGCTGTCCTGATATTTACAGTCACCTCAGCAGCATAAGGATGAGTGGCATCCAGCACCATTTCCGGTTTCTCCTGTAAAAAGGTCTCCTCCATGGCTGCTGCATCCAGTCTTCCGGTCTGAACAGTAAGAAATTCATTTTCTGTAAGGGATTTGCTGCCATACTCTGTGGCAACAAATCCTTTTGTCTGTACCTGTGATTTGCCAGAAACCGGCAGATTTCGTATCCTTCTGTTGTTCCCGCAAAAACAAGAACTTTATACATTCCTATATCCCCTCGGTGTTACCATCTTATTGCTGATTTCCTTTGTCTGAGAATTACCGATAAATACTGTGGTAAACATATCCACCTGTGTATCTCTCAGTTCTTTTAATGTCATTACATGAGCTTCCTCGCCGTCTCTTGCGATATTGGAAACTGTTCCGCAGATGGTATCCGGTGATTTGTATTTCATCATCAGATCACAGGCTTTCTGCAGGTAATCATGACGTTTTTTACTTGACGGATTGTAAAGGCATACAACAAAATCTGCCTGAGCTGCTGCCAGAAGTCTTGCCTCTATCTTTTCCCATGGTGTGAGAAGGTCACTTAAGCTGATCAGACAGAAGTCATGGATCAGAGGTGCACCCAGAACAGCAGCTCCGCCTGTTGCAGCTGTCACACCCGGAATGATCTCCAGTTCTGTTTCCGGATAATTGACACCAACCTCATACATCAGACCTGCCATACCGTAAACCCCGGCATCACCGCTGCAGATCATGGAAACAGTCTTACCTTTCTTTGCCTCTTCAAAAGCAAGGACACAGCGGTCCACTTCCTTTTTCATAGGTGTAGTCATAAACTCTTTTCCCGGAAAATATTCCTTCACCAGGTCTACATATACGGTATATCCGATGATCGCATCACTTTCATTCATGGCGCGGATCGCTTTTCCTGTCATCTGGTCATAAGCTCCCGGTCCGATTCCGATTACATATATTTTACTCAAAATGTATCCTCCATTCCCTGGCAGCCACTGCTGTGGTCACACCATTTTCTCCTGTTTTTCTCTGCAGCAGCCTGCCATTTTCACTGGCAAGGACTGCACTTCTCTCACAGACATTGTCCACACCTGTGATCTTTTTTACAAAAGGTGAGGGAGTAAATTCTCCAGGCACCTGTTTTAATTCTTCTTCTGTATAAGTCACAAAAGGAATCTGCCAGTCCTGTGACAATGACAGGATTCCCTGTTCTTCTTTCTTCAGATCGATACTTGCGATCTGCTCAAATGCTTCTTTATGAAATCCGGATCTGTCCAACACCTTCTGCGCTGCCTCTGCGATTCCACGGGCATCCTTGTCTTTCCTGCAACCCATGCCCAGAGTCAGACATTTCGGAACTACCTGTGTGGTAGAAATAAAAGGATTACAGGAAGTATGTACAGTAACCGCAACTCCGCAGTCTATATTCGTACAGTCTGTCCCTGCTCCATCAAGATCAGAGCTTTTCTGTATTTTCTCTTCTGATCTGTTATCCATACTGCTGACAGGATTCCCATATTCGTCACACCGGATCAGCCCCTCCGGCAGTTCACCGTCCGTCGGAAACTCACTGTAAAATCCAACTTTCTTTCCTGCCAGAAGTGCAGCAGAGACTTCCTTTGCTGCTTTCATGTTAAAGATATTGCAATTATTTTTCTTTGCAAAAACATCTACTGCAAAACGGTGATGCAGGTCTGTGGCTGTTGTGACCACTGGTATTGCTTCCAGAATTTCTGCTGTTTTTAGCGCCAGTTCATTGGCACCGCCCAGATGTCCTGACAGAAGGGAAATGACAAACTTTCCACACTCATCTACGACCAACACCGCAGGGTCTGACTTCTTTGACGCTACATAAGGCGCAATGCTGCGGACGGCAATTCCGGTGGCACCGATAAAGATCAGTGCATCTGAATCAGGAAATTTCTCTCCTGCCCATGCAGAGGTACTGATCTGAATAGAATCCAGAAGATATTTACTTTTTTTATCCAGTTCTGCTGTCATACCGGCAGCTTCCAGCCCCCGGCATAATCTCTCCCCGGTCTGCTGACCGGTAAGGCTGAAGCATATAAGTGCAACCTTCACTGTTATATTCCTTCTCTTTCTCCTGTTTACAGTAATCTCATAAACGATAGCAATTCCTTAAGGTTACCAGATTCTATGAGTGATGTGTTTTTGATTTCACAGCTTCACGAAATTCTGTGGTAAACTCCGGATCATACAGCTTGGAACGGTCATAGTGTGCTGCTGCAACTGTATCTCCGATGATCATCAGAGCTGTTTTTGTAATATTATTTTCTGCAGCTGTTTTTGCCAGTGTTCCTACTGTGCAGACGAAGGTCTTCTGTTCCGGCCAGGTTGCCTTATATACAATGGCTGCTGGTGTATCTGCTGTATAACCGCCTTCAATAAGACGTCTGCTCAGTTCTTCCAGCATTCCTGTACTTAAGAATACAACCATTGTTGCCTGATGAGCAGCAAATGACTGAATGCTTTCCTTGGACGGAACCGGAGTTCTGCCTTCCATTCGTGTAATGATCACACTCTGGGAAATATCCGGCAGAGTATATTCCAGATTCAGGGCACTTGCAGCGCCGCAGAATGCACTGACACCCGGACAGTAATCATAAGCGATATTTTTCTCATCCAGAATATCCATCTGTTCACGGATTGCACCGTAAATACATGGATCTCCGGTATGAAGGCGGACAGTTGTCTTTCCCTCTGCTTCCGCCTTCTCGATCACATGGATCACTTCCTCCAGTGTCATTTTTGCACTGTTGTAGATGGTGCAGATGTCCTTTGTGTATTCCAGAAGCTTTGGATTTACCAGAGATCCTGCATAGATCACCACATCTGCTTCCTCCAGATACTGTTTTCCTCTTACTGTGATAAGATCCGGTGCTCCCGGACCTGCTCCTACGAAATGTACCATAATCTATCATTCTCCTTTATAAATTTATTTCAACTGTTCAATACTTTCACAGTTGTGAGTCAAAATCCATTAAAAATCGCCTTTGCGATAGGATCTTTACTGTGCCTCATCATTCTGTGCATTAATCAGCTTTATCAGCTTCTCTGCATCTGCAGTCTGCCCCAAATACCCATAAGTATTATTAAAAATCACTGCCCCCAGAAGAATCTGCTCATAGGATCTGTGATTTAAATAAAACTGGATCCTGTCCAGGATCTCTTTCATGGTCTTCTGAAGTATCTGATATTTTTCCAGAATGTCTATTGCTTCATCTGTAGTAGATGCATTCAGGATTTCCTTTGCACACTCCAACGATGCTCCTGCCCGGATCGCATTGGATGCCAGCACTTCCATCCTGGCATCTGCACTGTGGGAATGGGTATTCATGATCCCTGCTGCAACTTTTACAAACTTTCCAATATGGGCGATGAAAAGGATTCCCTTAACTCCCATATCAATTGCCATGTCAATGGTCTCACCTACATAATTGCTGCATTTGATATTTTTTTCATAAGGGAGATCCATATGCTCCCGCAGATAATCTGCCCCGTAATTTCCCGGTGTTACCAGAAGATATTCTTCTCCCTGGGAAAAATGCTGCTTCATCTCTACATTGATACTCTGTACAAGAGCAGCTTCACTCATAGGTTCTACGATCCCGGAAGTTCCCAGAATGGAGATTCCTCCCACAATTCCCAGACGGGGATTAAAGGTTTTCTTTGCAATCTCTACACCTTCAGGAACGGAGATGATAATCTTTAGACCACCCTCATAATCATATTTCTCGGCGATTTCTGTAGCTTCACGCAAAATCATGGCCTTTGGCACAGGATTGATGCTGCTTCCCCGATCTTCTGGGAAGTCCGGCCTTTGTTACCCTTCCCACGCCAACGCCTCCGTCAAGGATGATTCCCGGTTCTTTTGTCTTCTGCACTGTGGCATAGACTAGGATTCCGTTTGTAGTATCAGGATCATCTCCTGCATCCTTCCGGATCGCACAGGTCACCTGCTCCCCTTCCATCCGGATATCTTTCAGTTCCAGTGTAAGCAGAATTCCCTTTGGAGTCATCAAAGTGACAGCATTCTGCATGACACCACCCAGCAGGATCTCTGCAGCACCTTTACATGCAGCTGCTGCGCAGGAGCCTGTTGTATATCCAAACCTCATTTTTTTATTGCCACGTATCACGTAGTAATCTTCCAGTCCGTTTTTCATGATATCTCCTTTGCTGCATTGTTGTCACATTCTGTCTGCAGATTGCTCCACAGCATTGCTATAATGTCATTTACCTGACATTCAAATAAAAAAGAGGGATTTCTGTGTGCAACAAAATCCTCCTGAAGTTCTTTTCCCGAAATATCCTCTGGTTGCCGCAGATCATATTTCCTCTCTACAATGAAAAGCAGACAGTATCTGGCTGTTACAGTAACGGACTTGCGCAGGAATTTCACCTGACTTCCTGTAATGCTTTTCCAGAATTATTTCCGAGAATCATTATATAATTTTGAGCAGTAAAAGTCAACGCATTTCATGGTTATACCACCTTATGCTTCAGCCATTTCCTGCTGTGGAAGCGAAGAGAAAATACGATTCCCCGCACTGTCCAGTCAGTAAACATTCCAATCCATACAGCCATTGGGCCAAAGCCTCTGAAACGGATCAGATATACACAAAGACAAAAACGGAATGTCCACATGGTGATACAGGATGTGATCATGGAAAATTTTACATCTCCGGCTGCTCTGAGGCCATAAGCAGGGATAAACGCCAGGTCCATACAACAGGTTTGACAACCGTTATCCAGGATATCATATGAAAACACATTCTTGCGCTTTCCGGTTCCATACCACCCAGCTTTGTAATTGGAATGGTTAAGGCAAACACCAAAAGACAGCTTGCAACAACAATGATTTCTGCAAGAACACTTAATTTCTTAATATAGTAAACTGCCTCATCCTTTCTGCCCGCTCCCAGACACTGTCCTACTACAGTCATCAGACCGATTCCTACACCGATAGCTGCAATACCGTTAAGGTTCTCAAGGATATTCGTCATTGCCTGAGCTGCAATGGCTACCGTCCCCAGTGTAGATACGGAAGACTGTATTGCCAGCTTTCCAAGCTGAAACATGCTGTTTTCTATGCCGGACGGGATTCCCAGAGCCAGAACTCTTCTGATCATTTTTCCATCCGGACGGATCTGTCTGTAATTTCTGACTACAATAGCTGTCTGTCCATACGAAGCTGCCAGAGTACCACTACAGCACAAAAGACTCTGGATGCAAGAGTTGCGATGCAGCTCCTGCCACTCCCATATTGAATCCCCAGATCAGCGCCGCATTTCCGCCGATATTAATCACATTTGAAATAACCGATACTGTCATTGGCCCTCTGGTATTTCCCTGGGATCGGAATATGGATGCTCCCGCATCATAAAGTGCTATAAATGGGAAGGATAATGCCGTATAGAAGAAATACACCTGAGAGGCAGTCATAACATCTGATTCTACTTTTCCGAATATCAGTTTTAACAGTGGCACACGAAACAGCAGGCACAGAGCAGTCACTGCTACGGATATGGCAGTAATGATAAATAACACCTGTCTTGCTGATTTATTTGCCATTTCATGATTTTTCTGACCTATGTACTGTGAACAGAGGATTGCACCGCCTGCTGCCAGCGCTGAGAACGCCTGGATCACCAATACATTGATGGAATCCACCAGAGATACCGCGGATATTGCAGCAGAGCCTACATTGCTGACCATCATGGTATCCACAGTTCCCATCAGGGAATTCAGTACCTGTTCAAAAATAACCGGTATCAACAGGGTTCGGAGCATTTTGTTTGTAAAAATATGTTGCTGTTCTTTCATTTTTTCCACCTGAATCTATTTTCTTTTTTTGATTATACGCTTAATTTTCTGTGATGCAATAGAATAAAATGTATTTTTTAACGTTTTCAGGGTTACTGTTCACCCGCCACTATTCCGCGAGGTGTTTTGGCATGAATATGCCAAAATCCCGAGACATACAAGCCAAAATTCCATTGCCGCAGGCAATCTGGAATGAATTTTGGCTACATTACTGTGAACAGAGTGAACAGTAATTTTTCAGGAAATCTGATAATTGTTCTTGTTATGTTCTTCAAAATCTGATACAGTAAATCTGTTAAAAATAAGGCAGGGCATATCAGCCCGCAATTCTTAAATCTTATACAAATCAAGAAAGCAGACAGATCATATGCAAAGAATCCTTAAATATATTATCTCCGAAAATACAACTCCGGTCACGATTCTGGACTTTCTAAAAAAAGAGGGGTTTTCCCGCCACATATTAAGCTCAATGAAGAACACTCCCAACACCATCATTCTCAATGGTGAACGTGGTTTCGGACGATCAGTGCTTAAACCGCAGGATCATCTGATCATCACTGTTCCTGAAACCGAATCAGGAGAAAACATTATCCGTACAAAGATGGATTTGAATATCATTTATGAAGATGAGGATATCCTTGTGATAAACAAGCCTGCAGATATGCCTGTGCACCTTCTGCGGGAAATTATGAAAATACTCTGGCAAATGGAATCGCCTGGTATTTTGCAGAAAAAGGAGAGGATTTTGTTTACCGCTGTATCAACCGGCTGGACCGGGATACCACCGGTGCTCTGATCCTTGCCAAAAATCCCCTCAGCGCAGCGATTCTGTCAGTTCAGATGAAAAAACGTCAGATTCTCAGGACTTATCTCGCACTTGTAGACGGGCTTCTTCCTGACTCCGGAACGATCAACGCTCCTATCGCACGAATGGAAGGCTCCGTGATCACCAGGGAAGTAAATTTCGGAACCGGGGAGTCTGCAATAACTCATTATGAACGGCTGGCGGCAGGAAAAGAATATTCTCTGGCCGAACTTCATCTGGAAACAGGGCGCACACACCAGATACGTGTGCATATGAAATATATCGGGCATCCTCTGCCCGGAGATTATTTATATAATCCTGATTACCGTCGGATAAACCGTCAGCCCCTTCATTCTTATCAATTGGAGTTTACTCATCCTATAACCGGAAAGGTCATGCTTTTTACTGCTCCGCTTCCTATTGATTTTATTTCTGCCTTTTATAGCAATTCTCTAAAATAATGCATTTATAGCAACCCCATAAATTACTGCAAACAAAACAGTTCATCAGTTTTATGTCTGATGAACTGTTTTGATATGAATGCATATACATTCTTACTTATTTTTCTCATAAATGATCAGAAGACCTCTCAGAAGAAGTTCCTCGTCCAGAATGATTTCTCTCTTACAATGAGGAACGATTTTCTTTGCCAGACCACCGGTTGCCACTACAGTTGCCTTCTCCCCCAGTTCCTCTTCGATCCTGTCAATGATTCCATCCAGAGCTGCTGCATTGCTGTAAAGAACCCCGCTCTTCATACATTCGATCGTGTTTTTCCCGATTACATGTCTTGGCGCATCAATACTGATTCCGCTGAGCTGGGAAGCCCTCGCAGTAAGTGCATCCAGGGAAACCCCTACACCCGGAAGAATCATTCCGCCTACATACTGCTTCTTACTGTTGACAACAGACGCTGTGGTTGCAGTTCCCATATCGATAAGGATCAACGGCACCGGATAACCGGCAATTCCTGCCACTGCATCAGCAACCTGATCTGCGCCAAGCTGTCCCGGATTATCCATCATAATGTTCAGTCCTGTCTTTACACCGGGTCCGAGAACAATTGCATTTTTCTTAAGAATTTTCTCTGCGGCAAGTTTCACAATATTTGTGATCTGCGGCACTACAGAAGAAATAATACAGCCCTCAATCTCTGTTTTTTTTATATGATAGATATCAAGAACATTCTTTAAATCCACCGCATATTCCAGTTCCGTCTTTGTACGGTTAGTAGAAAGGCGTTCTATAAAATATGTTTTCCGGTCATCAATACATCCAACTACAATGTTGGTGTTTCCAACGTCAATTGCTAAAATCATAATTATTTATCTCCAATTTCTTAATCGTCCTGTTCCCTTAACAGACAGAATCCTGCATCAGCAAAAGGATTTTATCCAAGATCCTAAAAGCTGCGTCTTCTTTACTCATAAGCGGAAGAGAGATTTCCTCATCCTGTGTGATCAATGTCAGTACATTGGTATCTCCCTGAAATCCGGCGCCCTCCACTTTCACATTGTTGGCAGCCACCATATCCAGATTTTTCTTTGCCAGCTTGGCTCTGGAATTGTCGATCACATTCTGTGTCTCCATGGAAAATCCGCAGAGAAACTGTCCGGCCCGTTTGTGTTCTCCCAAAAACTTCAGGATATCATCTGTTCTTTCCAGTTCTATGGACATCTGTCCGTCACTTTTCTTAACTTTTTCTTCACTGATCCTGGCAGGGCGGTAATCTGCCACAGCAGCAGCTTTAATAATGATGTCCTGTTCGTTGCTGACAGAAGTTACAGCTTCATACATGTCTCTTGCAGTCACAACAGGTATCAGATTTACAAACATGGGAGGTTCAATTGAAGTACGTCCGCTGACCAGCGTGACATCTGCACCTCGGAGCATGGCAGCTTTCGCAATAGCATAACCCATTTTTCCTGAAGAATGATTTGTAAGATAACGAACAGGATCGACAGATTCCTGTGTAGGACCTGCAGTTACAAGGATTTTCTTTTCTTTCAGATCTTTCTCACAGGCAGTTTCACGTTCAATATAGGCAAGTAATGTCTCAGGTTCCGGCATTTTTCCTGTTCCTGTGTCGCCACATGCCAGATATCCGCATACCGGAGCAATCACTTCATATCCGTAATGCTCCAGAATCTTTAAATTATCCTGCACTACAGGATTCTCAAACATATTGATATTCATGGCCGGGGAAATGAATTTCTTACATTTGCATGCCATGATCGTAGTAGTAAGCATATCATCTGCGATCCCATGTGCCAGTTTTCCGATCACATTAGCACTTGCCGGTGCGATCATCACTACATCTGCTTTCTTTGCAATCGATACATGCTCTACCTGAAACTGAAAATTCCGGTCAAAGGTATCCACCAGACATTTATTTCCTGTGAGAGTTTCAAAAGTGATCGGATTGATAAAATTCGTGGCATTCTCTGTCATCAGCACATGAACATCTGCATGGCGTTTCTTCAGCGCGCTTGCCAGATATGCAATCTTATACGCCGCAATGCTGCCTGTCACTCCCAGTAATACTGTTTTTCCTTCCAGTGTCATTTTCCTTTACCTCTTTCTCCGAACCATATTATTTGTAATATTATTTCTACGTCTTTATACTTACATGTCAAAATCTATCATAATTCATCTTTGATAACAGGATTCTGACTTTTACAATTCTATTTATTATAGACTAATTATTATCAAAAATGCAATAAGTGATTTGTTTTATTTGCGAAACAATCTTGGATGGAATTTTGGCTCGTATGTCTCGGAATTTGGCGTATTCATGCCAAAACACCTCGCGGGATAGTGGTGTGTGAACAGTAACGGTGAACCTCAGCAAGATTACACTTAACCGTTGTTTATAAAGATTTCCTGCATTATAATAATAATCAGTCAGATATCCATAATTTGCACTGGACTCTACCTGACTTAACTGACAGACCGGATTATTATAATATACTGATATCAACATATAAATCCGGTGTATGACTTTGTGGAGGAATATAGGAATATATGAAAAATTATCAGATCACGCAATGGTGCGCAGCTTTTATCAGACAGCAGGTACAGGAAGGAGACTTCTGTATTGATGCTACAATGGGAAACGGAAATGATACGCTTCTGCTTTCGCAGCTATGCGGAGAATCAGGAAAGGTTCTTGCCTTTGATATTCAGGAGCAGGCACTGACTGCAACCCAAAAGAGACTGAACGCCGGACATGTTCCGGAAAATTACAGACTGCTTCTGGAATCTCACGCAAATATGGCAGAATATGCCACACCAGACAGTGTAAGCTGCATTGTATTTAATTTTGGTTATCTTCCGGTGGAGATCATTCACTTGCAACCAGAGGTGAAACCAGCATTCAGGCATTGACCCAGGCTTTAACCCTTCTGAAAAAAGGCGGAATGATTTCTCTTTGCATCTACAGTGGCGGCGATTCCGGATTTGAAGAGCGGGATCAGATCCTTGACTGGCTGAAAAACCTTGATCCCCATCAATATCTGGTAATCAAAAGCGAATATTATAATCGCCCCAACAACCCACCGATACCAGTGCTGATAATTAAAAATTAACTGTATCTGTTCCAAAAAGCAGCAGAAAAGATTTTTCATATCTCTCCTGCTGCTTCTTGTTATGCCTTTTCTTCAATTTTAGTTTGCTCTCCGGGCACTTATACTTCGATTTCTGTTTTACTTAATCTGTAATGGTAATCTTCTCAATAACCGGCTGCTGATCTGACGGGATTGTTCCATTGTCGTCTGTCGGTTTTGCATCCTCGCAGATCTTATCAACAATATCCATACCTTCTGTTACATGGCCAAATCCTGCATAATCGCCGTCCAGGAATGTACTGTCTGCCTGAACAATAAAGAACTGCGAGCTTGCGCTGTCCGGATCACTGGCTCTTGCCATGGAAATAGTCCCTCTTGTGTGGGAAATATCATTGTCTACTCCATTGTTGCTGAACTCACCCTTAATATTCTCTTTTGATCCACCTGTTCCGTCTCCGTTGGGATCACCACCCTGGATCATGAATCCATCCATAATACGGTGGAATGTCAGTCCGTCATAAAAACCTTCCTGTGCGAGTTTCACGAAATTTGTCACTGTGATCGGTGCTGTATCTGCATCCAGTTCCACATCAATCGTACCGTAATCCTTTACTTCAATCTCTGCGTGATGAATTCCTGTCAGTTCTTTGGAAGTATCCAGAAGCACACTGGTTGTACTGCTGTCTGAAGAATCTTTATTTTCAGAATCTGTATCAGCAGAATCACTCTTTTCATCAGAACCATCAGAAAATCCGGCTTTTTCTGCCTCTTCTTCACTTGCTACATTATCACTGTCAGAAGAAGCAGCTTTTGTCTCCGTCTCTTCCTGAGAAGAAGTCTCCTCTTTCGCTGTTTCCTCTGTTTTTGTACTCTCTTCTGTTTTATCACTGCTGCCACATCCTGCCAGTAAACCTGCTGACATAGCTGTAACACAAAGTGCTGCCAGTAATTTTCTTTTCATTTTCCTTTACCTCCGAAATCATTTACAACAATCTGATTATAACCTATCTCAGAAAAAAACAACTCTTTTCACAAAATGTTCAGATTGTGAATGTTTCCTGTGTTTACTTCTTTCTGATTGCCTGTTAAAATGTATATGGCTGTTCAGTTCTGTACCTTCCCTTTTTGCAGTGAAACCGGAACAACAGACTGATGAACAGTCAGAATATATCTGCAAAAGAAAGCGAGGAATCCAAAATGGAAAAAATAACAAGTTTTACCATTGACCATATCAAATTACAGCCTGGAATTTATGTTTCACGTAAGGATCCGGTTGGCGGCAGTATGATCACTACCTTTGATATCCGTATGACTTCTCCTAACGAAGAACCTGTGATGAATACCGCTGAGCTTCACACGATCGAGCATCTGGCAGCAACATTCCTGAGAAATCATAAAGAGTTCGGCTCTAAAATGATCTACTGGGGACCGATGGGATGCCGTACAGGCAATTATCTTCTTTTAAATGGAGATTATGAGTCCAAGGATATCGTTCCGCTTATGATCGAGACTTTTGAATTTATACGTGATTTTGAAGGTGAAGTTCCGGGAGCATCTGCAAAAGACTGCGGAAATTATCTGGATATGAATCTGCCTATGGCAAAATATCTGGCAGGAAAATTTCTGGATGAAGTTCTTTATGATATCAAGCCGGACAGACTTATTTATCCACAGTAACATTCTACAGTATTACAGCAATCCTCATAAACAACACACCGAAAAAGATTTCTATCGTATTTTTCAGACAAAAAAGCAGAAGCTGACAGGTCATTATCCCCTGCAGCTTCTGCTTTTACTTATACATTTCTGTCAACATTTTTCCAAAAAAGCCTTTATTGTACCTCTCATAGAAATATAGTGAACCTCACATGGCTAAAGTCACGTGCTTCCAGACGCTTTAGGCGTCAGACTGAATATCGGCGGATACGCTGTAACTTAGGTCTGCACAGTTATGTGCTTTTTCCATGCCAGATATGGCAGGTTCCCACATTACAGGTAGTCCACTGTATATCTGCCTGTGTTTATGCTGCTTTTAAGATCTCCATTTGCAGATGAAG
>ENA-OQDE01000383-OQDE01000383.1-human-gut-metagenome-genome-assembly--contig:-NODE-383-length-27418-cov-9.854604_pt1 | contig 27418 bp, 33 predicted proteins | sample MGYA00242768_ERZ504595 | MGnify/ENA primary metagenome ERZ504595 (study PRJEB26092, sample SAMD00036307) | human gut metagenome | host: Homo sapiens | study: EMG produced TPA metagenomics assembly of... | reverse complement strand
GCTGATTAGGGTACAGGAGAAAGAAAGAGAAGAGAAAAACGATTACACCGATTTACTGCCATTTAATTGGAAAGGATAAACAGGAAAGCTATAATAAAGTCAAAAGCCAGACATGCTTCGTCTGCTTGACTTTATTATAACTTGGAGAGAAACACGCACGAGGCCGAATGCTTACGGCAGAAGAACAAAATACAACAGACAGATTTCACTGACAAGACAAAGAGCTTTCATGCTTTCCCACCTCACTTCCAAAGGAGAAGCCACGGAAAGCATAAAAAACTGACTTTTCCCTCTATCAGATACAAGTTGCCCGGATTTATGACTATATTTGCAAAATCTGAACACATTCTTATGAAAGCTTTACTTTTGACAGGACTACTATTCATTCTCATCCTCCCCGGATGCAGAAAAGAGACAAGCATACTTCCGCTATTACGATCTGTAGAGGAACTGATTCCCATGTATGCCGATAGTGCTTCCGTGCTACTGGACAGCATACAAGCCCCCGATGAACTGACTGATAAGGACTTTGCCCACTGGTGTATGCTATGCGGTAAAGTAACGGACGAAGCAGCCACCGGATTACTCCCTATCTACCAATGGCAACGGCACAACAATGGTTCACCGAACACGGCACGGCAGAAGAACAGGCGCAAATAGACTTGTATCTGGGCCGTGCTTATGTAGAAGATGGGGAGTATGATAAAGCAATGCAAATATATGCCGATGCACTGCAACTGGCCAAAGAACATCAGGCCTATAATGTGGCAGGTATATTTGTGCCTATATGGCAGATTTGTATGGTTTTAGAGATATAACCAGTGAACGTCTGGAGAAAAGAAAAGAGGCCAGTAACTTCTTCAAGAAAGCAAGGAACTACAAAAGCTATGCATACGCCTTAAAAGATTTAGCGTGTGAATGTACACTCACTGATTCTTTTAATTACACCATACCCTTACTTCAAAAGGCTGATTCCATCTCACAACTACTGCATAACAAAGATTTAACAGCTGATGTAGCCAATGCTTTTGGAGTGATATATGAGGCACAAGAAAAATACAAGAATGCCGAAAGATATTTCTTAAAAGCCATTGAAACGGGCAGCAAAGAAAGCTATAAGGATTCTATCTCCCTATTACACATATATATAAAAGACAACCAACTGGCAAAAGCACACGAATGGATTGAAACGATAACCAAACACAATGATATCGCTTATTACTTCAATCAAGCTTACTACCTGCTTTATAAGGCAGAAGGAAAATACAAGGAAGCACTCCATTACAAAGAAATCTGTTCCGACATGCTCGATTCACTGACATTAGTTCAAAATGAGACAAAAGTATTGGAAATAGAAAAAAAGTATAACAACGCCAAGATACGGGAAGAGAACGAACTATTAAAGATTACACAGCAAAGGAATACAATCATCATCATTATTGCCATCTCCTTATTCTTACTATCAGTTGCAGGATATATCATTTACCGGCAGAGAAGCAAAGCCAAAATCTATTACCAGCAAACAATTCTAGATAAGATGAAAATAGAGCTCCTTCACTTATCTGCAGAACTAGAAGAAAAAAAGCAGATTTTGCAAAAAGCATTGGCAGACAAAGAGAATAATGCCCACAAACTACAACAGGAAATAGAAGTAATATCCTATAAATACGACCGGCTGCAAAAGCAAAGTCTGGAAACATCCACAGTTGGCAAGAAGCTTATTTCTTTGACTAAAAAAAATAGGCTTGAGGACTCCCAACTCCCTACTGACAAAACATGGCATTCCATAATGACGGAAGTAGACAAGATATATCCCCAATTCTACTCCCTACTAAAAGAGGCATTTCCCAACCTGACAGAATCAGAATATCAATATTGCTATCTCCATATCTTTGGATTTGACGCAAATGATGAAGCCAAATTGCTCGGCATCAATCCGGCTTCTGTACGAATGAAACGAACGAGAATTTATCAAGAGGTCCAACTAAAGCACAATAAAGAAACGTTTTTACGAGATTACATCATCAAAAACCTCTTAAAATAAATAGTTCTCATACAGATCTTATTATCAGTGAATTATAAAACACTACATATACATCACTGTATATAACAATTTTTGTAACTCGCTGATAATCAACAAATCTTGTATATACTATAACTCCCTCTTTTTGTCATTCATAATCCTATAATACCTAAGTTTGCACAAAACTAAAACGTAAAACGATTATGAACAAATTAAAAATGAGTTTGGCTTTGATAGCTTAATTATTCCTCTATTACTATGCGCTAAAAAACGAAATATAGAATTTATAAAACATGGCAACCATAGAATTCCAGTAGAGTCATTCATTCCGGTAAAAGCTTTCTTTGACGACTGCAATAAAGAATTAACCATCGAATTCGCACAGGACTGGGAAGCGGTAACCATCGAGATTAAATCAAAAGAAGGATATGTAGTATATAGAAACCTCTATATACCCCACTCCAATTCTTCTTTATCAACTTCTTTAGAGAATATTCCGGCAGGAATATATGAACTGACAATCACCGATGAAAAGGGAATATTGGCAGGAGAATTTATATACGAAAACTAATCTCATACATAATATTCTAATAACAAACTTATGAAAATCATTCCATTATCACTATTCTTTGCAGGAATTACATTATTCTCCTGCTCGAATGAAAGCACCAATAACCTTTCTACTAATTCCCAAAAGGTTAAGTTGAATAAAAACGAAGTCCTCAGTATCGCCTACGATGATGCAAAAGAGCTTACAGACAAAGATATTTTCAATATGGTAAGTTCTTTTGCCAATATGAATAATAATGGTGTAAGCAGAAGCACTAGTGCATCATTTAAGATTACAAAAAGAACATATATAAATAAAGAAGGAGAATTTCAAAATAAAGAAATAGCTTCCCGAACCGCCTTACCAGAAGATGATATCATATCTGAAATTTGTGAAGTTGAATTTCAAAACGATACTGTAAATGGGTTGGCTGTAGTAGCTACAAATGCAGAACTTCCTTCTATTATAGCATTTATTCCCAATAAAGGCAATGATGATGCAATGCAACTGAGCGGAGCAAACGAACTATTATATGCAGCAAAAGCCAGCTATCTTTATAAAGCCATTAAAACAAAAGAATTGGTAGATTCGCTAAAACAGCCAACGTTGGAGAAAATTAGTAAGAAATTAAACATTCCTATCAATGAAATTAACTACCAAAAAATTCAAGATAATATCATTTTAACAGATACCTATTCATCTAGATCAACTGCTGTACAAGGTCCTCCCGAGGGAATACAAAAACTACCATCATCAATATCTCCTCTAGTCAAGACCAATTGGGGACAAGACGATCCCTATAATTGGGCTTTCAGAGAAGAAAATAAAGTAGATTGGATAAGAACTGAAAATAATGGAAAGAAAATGGACGCACTTCCTGTAGGATGTGTCAATGTGGCACTTGCTCAAATAATGGGATATACTCATCAAAAATATACTCCCCCTCTTACCTTTACTTTACCCAACAGTACTATGACTTATATGCCTAACTTTATTAAAATGACCCAAAAAGCCTCTATCAATGATTTACAGGGGCAAGCTCAAATGCAAGTTCAATACCTTATGCTCAACTTCTATAATATGAATAAAACTACATCCAAAAAAGATTGGGATGGTGCTGTACTTGAAAGTGGTGTTTCTGAAGAGAATATGCTAAATACGATGAACAAATTTTTTAAATATAATCCAAAAGCCCCTTTTGATGGTGATCAAGTTTGGGCCTCATTAAGAAATAACAATCCGGTGCTTATGCTAACTACGAACCATGCTTTTATCATTTCCGGACTTCTAATCACCGAAAAAGCTAGTCAAACTCGCCAAATGGTTAAGACGAATGATTTATATTGGCACGCAAATTTGGGGTGGGCTGATAAAAACACAGGGTATTATCAACTAGACGGAAACGCAAGAACCTTTTTTGAAGCAGGAGGCGTAAAGGAATGGTGTTATAAAATGGATTGCATAAAAAATATCCGTGCTAAGTAAAAATATAGGTTTACAGAACTAACAATAAGAAACAAGATGAAAAAGAAAATCATTTTCTGTTTATTATCCCTTTCATTGATGATTGCCGGATGCCAATCAAATGAAATAGAGGATATAACACCCCCTAGTAAGGAAGTACAACTATCACCAGAAGAGCTATTAAGCATCAGATACAAAAGTTCTCCGGAACTTAGCCAAACTGAGGTATTCAATTTATTGACAACCTTCCAAAGCAGTGAACTAAAAAATAATGCCCATTCACGTATTACTTTTCAGCCTAACATCTTTCAGATAAAAGAGAAATACTATTTATCTAAAAACAAAGCAGATGCCAGGAATATTGAAAGTACAGAGGAACAAATACCTATCTATAAAATAGAATTCACATCAGAAACAGGCACAGGAATGGCTGTTGTTTCGGGAGATAGAAGAGCCCCACACATCCTTGCATATATAGACAACATCAAGGAAAACCAGGATTCTCTTTACACAAGTCCCAACGCTTTGCTTCAATGGAGCGAAATGTACATCCGCAATGAAGTTACCAAATTTGATGAGATTAAAGATTCATTGTATGAATCTGCTGTTTTGAAAATATCCAAAGAACTATACATAACATCCAAAGACATCGATTATGAAGCAATCAAGAATCAAATTATCATAAACAACAGCTCTATCAGCCGCTCTAAACCTATAACAGAAGTTCCTTCCAATCTAAAGGTCAAAGTTGCAGTATTTCCTATGTGTCCTGTGGCATGGGGACAATGGGAACCTTATAATTGTATGTTACCAAAAGCCAATTGTGATAGGTATGGTCCGGGATGGTCAGAATATACAAATTATCCTGTAGGCTATGGAGCAATTGTGGTAGCGCATATTCTAGCTAGTTTGGAGCCAACGATGAGACCAGCCAGCCTACAAATAAATTGGAGTTATTTGACTGAAAATAAAGAAATCAAAGCACCAGATTATTTTAACTCCGGTGATCCTTTAGCTAAAAGAGAAATGGTAGGCAGGCTATTCAAAAATATCTATGATTATACAAAATCTTCTGTAGTCAAAGACTCAAAAGGAATTGTTACGGGGACAACTTGTTTAATGTCTGATGTGGAGAATTATTTGGCAAGTTACTTCAATTATAGCAAAAAGACATCATGGAATATCAATACTGTCAAGAATTCCTTAAAAGCAACTAAACCTGTATTAATATACGGCAAACCTGACAATATAGCTACCGATGGAGTCACCCCATTCATTCTTGATGGAATAAAAGAATGCTATGGTAGGATAGACAATGTTCCTTCCGATGTGGACGTATGCTATTTACACGCTAATTTTGGCTTCGGAAACGGTTATCAGGATGGCTACTATTTAATGGATATAAAAACATCGACAATAACTTTTGAAACTGCCATTCCACTAATTTTCAAAGACAATGCTATGACCATAATGGCAGACTTCAGAAAAAAATAATTTTCATATATCAAAACTGACTAAAAGATATCAATAACGCAACCTTTTAGCCAGTTTTATCATTCAATCATTAACAAAAATGCCATGAAAAAGGTTATATTATCACAACTCATATTGATAACATCTATTCTTATATCGTGTACTGATAAATTAGAAAATACAGAAGTTAACAACAACCCAACCAACCAAGTGGTTTTGACATCGAATGAATACGCCAGCATAGCGTATGATAATCCCAAAGAACTATCGGAAGACGAGATTACAAATGTAATTTACGACTTTAAACGTATCAATTCAGAATTTAAAAAACAATTCATTACAACAAAAGAAGACAAGCCCAAGATTTCCATTATTAATAAATATTATCTTACAAACAGCAGGAATCACTCCCGTTCAGCAGACTCCATTCAAATAAATGTACCTATATTTGAAGTTGAACTAACTAATAATAGCGGAACAAAAGATATGACAATTGTTTGTGGTGATGAAAGAGCACCGAAAGTTCTGTTATTTACAGAGAACTATCAATTTTCCCAACCTATGAACATAGATATGAGATATTTGGTTGAAATAGCAAAACTAAATATCCTTTCAGATATTAAATATATAGAAAAATTTAAATCAGAGAAAAGAAGTTCCACTCTCGACAAAATCAGCCAATCCCTAAATATATCCAAGGAACAAATTACAGAAGACATCATAAAAAGAAATATTACTATTATTGATAACAGCAATTCAAGAGAATATAATCCTATCAATGGCATTGATATAAGCAAAATTCCTTCACGAATTGTATCTATGGTACCTCCCATATCAGATATTGTATGGCATCAAGAAGCACCTTACAACGATCAAATGCCCATAGGAAATATATGGGACGGCATATGGGAACATATCAGGGGCATTATTTAGTGGGATGTGGAAATATAGCGGTTGCTACATTATTCAGTATACTGAAACCAGTCATGGTGGGAGAAACAGCAGCAGGTAGACAAATTTTAATAGATTGGGACTACCTGACCGCTCAAAAAACAATTACATACTACAGCTCACCTGATTTAATCGAAATGACTGCCAGTTTGTTAAGAGCTATATACAATAAAACTCGCTCATTTCCTAACTATGTAGATTTTAATACCTATGACGAGGACAATAACCCAATTATAAAAAGAGGTATCGCTTCAACCTCAACCCCAACGGAAGGCATGTTGGAATATCTTCAAACAATGACTACCTACTCAGGAAGCACAGGATTCAATCCGGAACTGGCTAAACAGTCATTACAAAATTATAATCCAATACTTTCTTTATGGAAACGGACACTATGTTGACAACAATCGTCTCCCTATCACAAAAGATCCATACAAAGACAAACCGGGTCATGGTTGGATTATTGACGGATACTGTACTACCAAAAAATCGAGTTCACCAAATAGTGATTTATATTGGTCTGTCAACATGGGATGGGGAAAAGGTTCTTCGGCCGTCTATTTTAAAGCAAACAACGGTATAAACTGTGATGTAATCTTCCACACAGATACAGAAGACGTAAACATTGTATATTATACACAAGAACAACAAATGATCTATGACATTCAAAAGAAATAACCTCAGTCAGGACGTAATACACGCCCTGACACTAACGCTAGTATTATGTCTGACACTGTTATCGGGATGCTCAGACAAAGAAGAAATCCTCCCTCCGGAACCGGAAGAAGGAACAGATATTGTGAGTGAATACAAAGCTTACGTAGGCCATCCATTCAATGCCTCCTTGGGCGAACAAACAAATGGTTACACAATAAAGAACAACGATCCAGAAAAACTGAAAACGGAATATTTCGGAATCGAACATTTCGGTGTCGTATGTATCTTTCCACTTTGCGAAGGAGAATCATCTATACATGTGCTGGACAAGAATAACAAACTGGTAAAAATAATAAAAATACAAACCACCATGTGGGGAAGCAAGGATGTGGAAGTGGAAAACGGAGCTCATCCTTATGTCAAACCGGAAGTACGAGTAGAAGCACAAGACACACAAACCAAACAAAATATAGAAAAAGAACTGATGCAGGAACTGAAAAACAGAAACGGTACACGCTATACATTCGACAACCAGACCCGACTATTTACCATGACTTTTCCCGATGGGAGAAAAGGATATGAAGGGACCTACAAATGTAGAGTAGACTCACTCAATCATGCAACCCAAAGTAATAATAAAAAATATGGATACGAAGTGAGCTACAAAAACAAATTCCTAATTATACGAGAAGACAGAACAGAAGAATTTTGCCAACGTTACCCTGATTCCGGAGTGACGAGCGTCACCACACAAGAAATTTGGAGAGATTATTCCATACTGGACATATTTCCCTGAAACATTTATGAAGGATTCTATTACGAATCCTTCATAACAATACACTATCAATCAGCTATCTACACCACAATGACGGATTTGAAGAATTTTCCGTCCTCTTTTAATTAATATACTCTTACAGGTTTAAAGCTCCCCCAGCCTTTTTCCCAATACCGGATGCACCACATCCGATGCAATCTCCGCCAGCGGGTCCATGACAAACCTCCGTTCAGTCATCAGGGGATGAGGGATTTCCAATTCCGGCGTATGCAGTATTAAATCGCCGTACAACAAAATATCTATATCAATCAGGCGGTCACTATAATTACCTCCCGCCGACTTCTTCATCCGGCCTAATTCACGCTCTATCTCCTGTGTTTCCCGCAATATATCCAAGGGAGGAAGCACACTCTCCACGCAACAGGCAGCATTCAGAAAAGAATTTTCAGAAGAAAACCCCCAAGGGGCGGTAACATAAAAAGCGGAAAGGGCAGTAACCTCCCCTATCCGCTCATTTATCTTCCGGACAGCAACATGCAGATTTGATTCTTTATCACCCAGATTGGTTCCAAGTCCCAAATAAACCCTCATACGCTGCTCCAACCGGTATTACTTATCCAAAATCAACATAGCGTCGCCATAAGTACCGAAACGGTAATCTTCCTTCAACGCTGTGTGATAAGCCTCCATCACCAGATCATAACCACCGTAGCAGCTACCAGCATCAGCAAAGTGGAGAGAGGCAGGTGGAAGTTAGTAACCATGCTGTTGGCTACCGAGAAATCATAAGGAGGGAAAATGAACTTATTGGTCCATCCGTCAAATTCTTTCAGATGACCATCCGTACCTACCGCAGTCTCTATCGTGCGCATCACTGTCGTTCCTACCGCACAAATATTCTTTCCTTCATCTTGCATTATTCACAATACGGCACGCATCCGCATTGACATACATCTGCTCCGAATCCATCTTATGCTTGGTAAGGTCCTCCACATCAATCTCGCGGAAATTACCCAGTCCGGCATGCATCGTCACAAAAGCAAAGTCTATACCTTTGATTTCCATACGCTTCATCAACTCGCGGCTGAAATGAAGTCCGGCAGTGGGAGCTGTCACAGCCCCTTCGTTCTTGGCAAAGATAGTCTGGAAACGTTCGGCATCTTCCTCTTCTACCGGACGACGGATGAAACTGGGCAGCGGAGCCTCTCCCAACGCATACAATGCTTTCTTGAACTCGTCGTGAGAGCCGTCATACAGGAAACGCAGGGTACGTCCGCGGGAAGTGGTGTTGTCAATCACTTCGGCCACCATGGAATCATCGTCACCAAAATAAAGCTTGTTACCGATACGGATCTTACGGGCAGGATCTACCAGCACATCCCACAAGCGAAGTTCCTCATTCAGCTCGCGCAACAAAAATACCTCGATACGGGCACCGGTCTTTTCCTTATTTCCATACAAACGCGCAGGGAAAACTTTCGTATCATTAAAGATAAACACATCTTTATCATCAAAATAGTCCAGGATATCCTTGAATACCTTGTGTTCAATCTTACCTGTTGATTTGTGAACAACCATCAGGCGCGACTCATCTCTATACTTAGCCGGATGCAAAGCTATTTTATCCTCCGGCAGTTTAAATTTAAATTGCGACAGTTTCATCTTATCTCTCCTTATTCGTTTATAACTTCTTCAATCTCTTGTTGGTCAAGCCATTCCGGAAAACTTTCCACCGACAAACAGTCTTCCAGTCTCACATCCCCCACCCGTACGTATCAGCCCTGTCAAATGAGCACCGCTATTCAAAGCTTCGCCAATATCACGGGCCAATGCACGGATATAAGTGCCCTTGCTGCACACTACCCTGATTTTAATCTCAGGCAGATTACATTCCAGCAACTCTATCTCGTCTATAATCAACGTCTTGGCTTTCAACTCCACATCCTCACCTTTTCGAGCCAAATCGTAAGCGCGTTTACCATCTACCTTACAAGCCGAGAAAACAGGCGGAATCTGTTCTATCCTGCCGATAAAACGCTGCAAGGCTTCCTCTACCAACTCGCGGGTGATATGTTCCGTAGGATAGGTAGCATCTATCTCCTTCTCCAGGTCGAATGAAGGTGTGGTAGCCCCTAACTGCAAGGTGGCAATGTATTCTTTGGTATGATACTGGAACTCTTCGATGCGTTTCGTTGCCTTGCCTGTACAAATAATCATCACCCCGGTAGCCAGCGGGTCTAATGTCCCGGCATGTCCCACTTTTATTTTCTTCACGCCCAGTTTGCGGCAAATATGGTATCTTATCTTGTTCACCACTGCAAATGAGGTCCATTTCAGCGGTTTATCAAAGTATAATACTTCTCCTTCTTTAAAATTCATCCAATTACATCAATGTGCACGCTATCGTAACGGCACCGGCTATGGCACAATAGATAGCAAAATAAATCAACTTACCTTTCTTCACAATATTAATCATCCACTTACAAGCTACACAGCCCGATATGAAAGCTGCCAGAAAACCTACAACCAATGACAATACAGATATATCTGATGTGCCGGCTGCAGCTCCTTTTACAATCTTCATACCATCCAGCAACGCCTCACCCAATATAGGAGGAATCACCATCAGGAAAGAGAACTGAGCCAGTTTCGCCTTGTTGTCTCCCAACAACAAACCGGTAGCAATGGTAGTACCCGAACGGGATAATCCCGGCATCACGGCACAAGCCTGTGCCAGACCTATAATAAACGCATCCTTCATGCTGATGTTCTCTTTCAAACGAGGTTTTGCATAATAAGAGAAAGCAAGAAGCAAAGCTGTCAATAACAGCATACAACCTACAATGAGCAAGCCGGAACCGAAAATTTCTTCCACATAATCTTTAAAAAACACACCCACAATGCCGATAGGAATCATGGATACCAGGATATTGATCACATATTTTGTCTCCGCATTCATCTCAAACTTGAACAAGCCGCGGAATATCCAGCCTATTTCTTTCCATAATATAACCAAAGTACTGAGCACCGTAGCCACATGCACTGCTATGGTAAAAGTCAGATTATCTTCCCCTTGTATGCCAAACAATGCCGAACCGATAGCCAGATGACCACTACTGCTGACCGGCAAATACTCTGTCAATCCTTGGAGCACACCAAGGATCAATGCCTCAAACCATTCCATTCTTTAAATAAAATTGAGAATTAAAATTAAAAAAATCAAGAGTTAACCACTTCTGTCTTGTCCTTTGGCTTGCGGACAATACCATAAATCATAAAGATAAAGCCAAAGAAACATACTGCGGGCGCCACTTTGATGCGACGTACACTAAAAATATCCGGCTCAAAATATCCTTCTGTCGAACTAGGTCCTGTCATCAGCAGAAAACCGACAATAATCACTGCCATACCTATGGCAAGCAATATAAAATTAGTTTTATCAAAGGCGAATTTTTGTCTATCCATATCCTTTTATTATTAAATGTAATACAACGCACTAGCTTTCATGCGCAAGTATTTGTTGATTGATATATATGCACACATAAAGGTAATAACCACACCAAACACAAAAACAGAACCCATTACCATAAGCATGGTCATAGGGTAATAATCTCAATCAATTCGGGTTCATATCTTACCAACGCATAGGCCATTCCTATCAATGCCGCATCTGCCATAGCAGCGGCCAGTATCCCTATCCATATATTCCGCACCAAAAAAGGACGACGGATAAATCCCCAGCTTGCCCCTACCAGTTTCATGGTATGAATCAGAAAACGTTTGGAATAAATGGCCAGACGGATGGTGTTATTAATCAGCGCAAAAGAAATAAGGGTAAGCAGCGCAGCCAGTCCCAATAGCAAAAAACTGATTTTCCGTATATTGCTGTTCACTGCATCCAGTAAATCCTGGGGATAGTTGATTTCCATTACTTTCTTGTTCTGCATAATTTTCTGCTCTATCCAAGAAATGCTGTCCGAATTGGCATAATCGGCATTCAGTTTTATTTCAATAGAAGCTGTAAAAGGATTATATCCCAAGAATTCAGCCGGGTCTGTACCCATCGCTTCGCTCTGCTCTTTCAACGCCTGCTCCTTCGATATATAGGAAGTTTCTTTCACAAAAGGTTCCTCATTCAATTTTTTCTGGAATTTCAAAGCGTCTGCTTCTTTCATATCATCGCTGATGAGTACGGAGAAACTGATGTTCTCGCGTACATACTTGGATAAGTTATTGGCAGACAGCACAAAGAATACCACCATCCCCAACAAGAGCAACACCAGCATTGTACTGATGCTGGAGGTAATGAACTGCATATCGAAAAAGGACCCTGATTTTTTTCCCATAATCACTTCTTTCTGAATACATAAATCATTGAACTACTGCGTTCTTTTTTCGCCAGTGAACTGAACCAGGCCAACAGGCCCGTCCACATTCCCTTCAAAAAGGACAAACGGCTGCCTTTATATCTTTCCGTCAACATGGATACATAAAAAGCATCAAAAGGCATCGGATGCTGTTCCGCTAATTTAAAACCATGCTTGACACCGAATTGTTGCATGACGGAAGGTGTAAAATGCCATAAATGACGGGGCACATCGTATGCCGCCCACCATTCCTTATACTTTTCCGCATCATACGAACTGGGATTAGGCACAGCCACTATCAATACTCCCCTCTCTTTCAACAGCTTGAATAATTTCTCCCACGTTTCATTCAGATGTTCCAGATGCTCCATCACATGCCATAAAGTTATGGCATCAAAAGAATGATCGGCATATCCCGCCAAAGCATCCTCCGTATCTACATCCAATTCAAAATGCTCTTTGGCAAACGAACGCGCCTGCGGACTTTTCTCTATCGCTTTCACCCGCCATCCGCGCTCCTTCATAGCATTACTGAAATATCCGGTACCGGTACCTATGTCTAACAAAGTACCTTTACTCAAACCGGATGTCCGTTTTATCAGCTTGGCTTTGCGTGACAGCATATACTTGCGTACCTCATGGTATACACGGTTCATCAGCCCCTTGCGGGTATCAGTGTGTGAAATATAATCGGGGGTCTCATAATATCGCCCTATCTCGGCTTCCACGGGTACACCTTGTGTAAAAATAAAGCCACAATCATCGCAGCGAACCAAATTGAATTGTTCACCCGAAGCATAGTGATCCGTACAAGTGATTGCATGTCCCAAATGTTTTCCGCCGCACAACGGACAAGTATTTATTTTGAGTATATCCACTTTTTGCCCTAATTTGCTGCAAAATAACAAATAAATTGAATGAGAAGGACTATCCTTTAAGTACTTTTAAGAGTATAAGTTAATAATTCGTTTTTACTTTTCCTACATTTGTGCAGATAACTTCAAAAGAGACAGAAATGGAAAATAAAAAACTGACCCGTTCCAACAACAGAATGCTAGCCGGAGTATGTGCGGGACTGGCTGATTATTTTGGCTGGGATGTTACGATAGTGCGCATTATCTATTCATTTGCCACGGTTTTCACAGCCTTTTCGGGCATTATTGTCTATATAATCTTATGGATTGTTATGCCCGAAAAGAAATATCGTGACGGTTACGAAGACCGGATGAATGACAGACTGCATAACCGATAACCGGAGGCATTATGCAATGCCCAGCAGTTCCACCTCAAATATTAATGTAGAGAAAGCAGGAATCGGCCCGCTTGTACGGTTGCCATATCCCATAGTATAAGGAATATAAACCACCCATTTATCTCCTACATGCATACGTTGAAGCGCCAGCTGCCATCCCTCTATGACATCACACAGCCGGAAAGCTTCGGGGCAGTTACGGTCATAGGAATTATCAAACTCTTTTCCGTTTATCAGACTTCCCCGATAATGAACGGTGACAATACTTCGGATTGTAGGTGAAACTGTACCCGTACCTGTCTGCAATACTTTATAAAACATATTACAAGGTAAAGGACAAATACCTTCCTGTGTAGAAAGAACTTGCAAATATTGCAAGTTCTTTTCCTTATATTCTTCTTTTCTCCCCATCAGAACACCTCTTCTCCTTTCAATGTAGCCGAACTGGCTTCAGTAATGCGTACATGGACAAAATCACCGATACGATGATTCCCACGATCAAAGACCACCACCTTGTTTTGCTGTGTACGGCCAAAAAGCTGCTCTCTGGAACGCTTGGAAACACCTTCTACCATCACTTCGAAGGTCTTGCCTACATCACGGGCATTACTTTCGGCAGAAAGACGGTTCTGCAATTCAATGATTTCATTCAGCCGGCGTATCTTAACCTCTTCGGGTACATCATCCGGCAGATGCTTGGAAGCATATGTTCCGGGACGTTCGGAATATTTAAACATAAAGGCGGAATCGTACGCACACTCACGCATCAAGGATAGAGATTCCTGATGGTCTTCTTCCGTTTCCGAATGATAGCCGGAGAAAATATCAGTACTCAGACCACAATCGGGAATGATACGGCGAATAGCCGCTACCCTTTCCAAATACCACTCACGCGTATATTTGCGGTTCATCAGCTTCAATATGCGCGAACTGCCGCTCTGTACCGGTAAATGAATATGCTTGCATACATTAGGCGTTTCCGCAATGACTTGCAAGGTTTCATCACTCATATCCTTGGGATGTGAAGTGGTAAAACGAACACGCATGTCCGGAACCGCCTCGGCCACTGTGCGGAGCAGCATCGGGAAAGTAATTATTTCACCCTCTTTCTCAAAACGATAAGAATTCACATTCTGTCCCAGCAACGTTACTTCTTTATAACCTTTGTCTGCCAAGTCACGCACCTCATTCAGAATACTTTCCACATCACGGCTGCGCTCACGCCCACGGGTATACGGCACAATACAATAATGACAGAAATTATTGCAACCACGCATAATGGATACAAACCCGGAGATATGATTGCCGCAAATACGGGACGGAATTACCTCACGATAGGTTTCTGTAGTAGAAAGCTCCACATTAATGGCTTTCTCCCCCGCTTCCACCGAAGCGACCAAATCGGGCAAAGTGAGATAGGCATCCGGTCCTACGACAAGATCTACATGATGGTTCTCGATCAAATCATCTTTTACACGTTCTGCCATGCAGCCCAACACACCGACAATCAGATTCCGGCGTTTGTTTTTCTTCATAGAATGGAAAAACTCCAGACGGTTCAGAATCTTTTGTTCTGCATTGTCGCGAATGGAACAGGTATTCATAAATACAGCATCCGCTTCATCCAATGTTTCGCATACATGGTAGCCTGCCATTTGCATAATAGAAGCAATCACTTCACTATCAGCAACATTCATCTGGCATCCGTAAGTTTCAATAAACAATTTCTTGTTTTCGGAATCAGTTGCAGATTTAAAGTCTGCTCCTGTTGTTTCTTTCATATTTTCTCTGTTTTATGGTTTCGTAGGCAAAGATACGGAGTTACCGACAAATTAAACGAATAAAAGAGCCGAAAATTGAATATTATAAGAGATTTATGCATTTAACTGTTAAATAATTATAACCAGTGAACAAAAAAACCGTTAACGTTACCAACGTATTATTATAATTCGCATATTTGCTTCCGAAAAACATTAGATTTTTTCATAGTTAAGGTTTAGGTTAAAAAAATAGGGGAAGACAACTGTGAAGTTCTCTTCCTTTTTTTATGCCCTTTTATAGAGTTAGTTATGAAATATTTTTCTAACTTTGAGCATTCATTATATAATAAGGAAAGTATGGATATCATTCAGGTTATCATATTTATAATAATCATTGTTGCAGCCATCGTGCAACAAATCTCAAAAACAGGCAAAGAGAAGAAAACACCTTCTCCAAAGAAAGTGCTTGCAGATATATTTCCTGAAATAGAGCAGGAGAACATAGAGGAGGACCTTCCTGTTTCTTCCGTTCAAACAGTCCGCACACCTCAGACTCCCCGCATGCAGCATCAGCCGATGGTCAAGAAACCAACAGATTCACCCCGGAAAGAGAACAAAAGGGAAGACCGGACTCCTATAAGACTGAGTACTAAAGAAGAGGCACGACGTGCTTTTATTTATTCAGAGATTTTTAATCGCAAATATTAATAACAACTATACTAATAAGAATAACACATTGAATATCATGGGATTTAATATTATTTCCGCAGCCGAAGCAGCCAGCTATATCAAGCATGGCTACAACATTGGACTCAGCGGCTTTACTCCGGCAGGAACACCGAAAGCCGTAACACCCGAAGTCGCAAAAATAGCAGAAGAAGAACATGCCAAAGGTAACCCTTTTCAAATTAGTATCTTTACCGGTGCTTCTACAGGAGATGCTACAGACGGCATCTTATCCAGGGTCAAGGCAATCCGTTACCGTGCTCCTTACACAACCAACCCCGATTTCCGCAAAGCCGTAAATAACGGCGAAATAGCATACAACGATATCCATCTGTCACAAATGGCACAGGAGGTACGTTACGGGTTCATGGGTAAAGTAGATGTCGCTATTCTGGAAGCGTGTGAAATCACTCCCGACGGCAAAGTTTATCTGACAGCCGCCGGTGGAATTGCACCGACTATTGCACGTCTGGCAGATAAAGTGATTATCGAATTGAACGCTGCCCACAGTAAAAACGGTATGGGCCTGCACGATGTTTATGAACCGCTTGACCCGCCTTACCGTCGTGAAATTCCTATTTACAAACCCAGCGACCGTATCGGTCTGCCTTATGTACAGGTAGACCCGAAAAAAATCATCGGCGTAGTGGAAGTAAACACCCCTGACCAGGCCCGTTCATTTACCGCACCGGATCCTATCACCGACCAGATTGGACAAAATGTTGCCGACTTCCTGGCAGCTGACATGAAACGGGGTATTATTCCTGCAAGCTTCCTGCCATTACAGAGTGGAGTAGGTAACATTGCTAATGCCGTATTGGGTGCTTTGGGACGAGACAAAACAATTCCCGCCTTCGAAATGTATACGGAAGTATTACAAGACGCAGTGGTGGACCTGATTCGCCAGGGACGTGTAAAATTTGGAAGTACCTGTTCATTGACTGTCACCAACGAATGTCTGCAAGGTATTTATGATGATATCGACTTCTTCCGTGACAAACTGGTCATGCGTCCGTCTGAAATCTCAAACAACCCGGAAATTATCCGTCGTCTTGGTGTTATATCTATCAATACAGCCATCGAAGCAGATATTTACGGTAATGTAAATTCTACTCACATCAGCGGCACCAAAATGATGAATGGTATTGGTGGCTCAGGTGACTTTACCCGCAATGCCTATATTTCCATCTTTACTTGCCCGTCTGTGGCAAAAGAAGGAAAAATCAGTGCCATCGTTCCTATGGTTTCTCACGAAGATCACAGTGAACACGATGTCAATATCCTTATTACTGAACAAGGTGTTGCCGACTTACGCGGCAAGAGCCCGGTAGAACGCGCCAAGGCTATCATCGAAAATTGTGCACATCCGGATTATAAGAACATTCTTTGGGATTATGTAAAAATGTCTTCCAAAGGACAAACTCCTCATTGTATTCCGGCTGCATTGGCTATGCATGATACGCTGGCCAAGAAAGGGGATATGCGCCTGATAGATTGGGCAGAATATAAATAGTCATTATTTGCTGTATCTCATACGTTTCCGGTCGGTACGATGTATCCGGCCGGAAACTTTTTATATCTATCCCACCTTTTTGTATAAAAAACAATATCTTCCACCTTTTTAATCAAAAAATACACGGACTTTTTTCACAATTATTCTATTTTTGCCGTGTAACTAATCATTTTTACCATTTTACTATGAGAAACAAAATTCTATATTTATTTGCTTCCCTTGTGATGCTAAGCGGCTGTAACAATCAACCGGCTTATAAAGACAGCAGTTTATCTCCCGAAGAACGGGCAGAGGATTTATTGCAACAACTTACTCTAGAAGAAAAAGTTGCCTTAATGATGGACAACTCCAAACCTGTCGAAAGATTAGGCATTAAACCTTATAATTGGTGGAACGAAGCCTTGCACGGAGTGGCACGGAGCGGACTAGCCACCGTCTTTCCTCAGCCTATAGGCATGGCGGCCTCTTTTGAGCCCGATGCCATACATACCATCTATACTGCAGTTTCGGATGAAGCCCGGGCCAAAAATGCCGCATACTCGGCGGCGGGAAGCTACGAACGGTATCAAGGCCTGACCATGTGGACACCCACCGTCAATATTTATCGCGATCCCAGATGGGGGAGAGGTATTGAAACGTACGGGGAAGATCCTTATCTGACAAGTGTCATGGGGGTAAATGTGGTAAAAGGATTGCAATGCATGGATGCTAATCAAAAATACGATAAAATACACGCTTGTGCCAAACACTTTGCCGTCCATTCAGGGCCGGAATGGAATCGTCATGAGTTCAATGCGGAAAATATCAAACCGCGTGACTTGCATGAAACTTATCTTGTACCTTTCGAAGCATTAGTAAAAGAAGCAAAAGTAAAGGAGGTAATGTGTGCCTATAACCGTTTGGAAGGCGATCCGTGTTGCGGAAGTGACCGCCTGCTGATGCAAATTCTCCGTCAAGACTGGGGATATGACGGCATTGTACTTTCAGATTGTGGCGCTATTGACGATTTCTATCGGGAAAAAGGACACAAAACACATCCGGATGCTGAATCGGCCTCTGCCGCCGCAGTATTAAGCGGTACGGATCTGGAATGTGGTTCCAGTTATAAAGCATTGGTAGAAAGCGCTAAAAAAGGATTAATCAGTGAAAAGGACATTGATGTATCCGTAAAACGATTATTAAAAGCACGCTTTGAATTGGGGGAAATGGATGATCCTGACAAAGTGGAATGGACTAAAATTCCTTATTCAGTGGTTTGCTCGGCAGAACATGATTCCCTGTCACTAGATATAGCACGCAAATCAATGACGCTGTTACTGAACAAAAATAATATCCTGCCACTGAAACGCGGTGGACAAACCATCGCCGTCATGGGACCTAACGCAAATGATTCTGTGATGCAATGGGGTAATTATAACGGTACTCCCAAACATACGATCACCTTATTGGAAGGTATCCGCTCAGCCATGGGAGAGAACGACAAGCTGATCTATGAACAAGGTTGCAGCTGGGTGGAGCGCTCATTAATCAGAAGCGTTTTCAGCCAGTGTACTTCTAAAGAAGGTCCAGGATTCTCCGCCCGCTATTGGAACAACAAGGAATATGAAGGAAATGCGGTAGCCACCGCACAACTTACCACACCGTTCCGTCTTTGCACTTCCGGAGCTACCGTATTTGCTCCCGGTGTGAACCTGACCGATTTCTCGGCCGTCTATCAAAGTGTGTTCACCCCCCAGGAAACAGGAGAGGTTATTTTCAACTTCTATAGTTGTGGAGCTACACAATTATTGATAAATGGTGAAGAAGTAAAGAAATTCACCAACAAACATGGGGGCAGGGGACAAGCTTACGCCATGCATGCAGAAGCCGGCAAGCCATACGATATAGAAATCCGCTTCCAATACTTTAGTGGAGATGCACAGTTGAATTTCGATCTTGGATTTAAAGAAGAAGTCAACATTAAAAACACGGTAGCAAAAGTGAAAGATGCTGATATAGTTATATTTGCAGGCGGTATATCTCCAAGTTTGGAAGGAGAGGAGATGGGTGTCAATTTACCGGGATTCCGCAAAGGAGACCGTACTGACATCGAACTTCCGGCTGTTCAGCGTGAATTGATAAAAGCACTCTGTGATGCCGGGAAAAAAGTTATTTTCGTTAATTTTTCCGGATCACCCATTGCCATGGAACCCGAAACCAAATATTGTCAGGCCATTTTACAAGCATGGTATCCGGGACAATCCGGAGGTAAAGCTGCTGCCGAAGTCTTGTTCGCGATTACAATCCCGCCGGACGTCTGCCGGTAACTTTCTACCGGAATACGGCACAATTACCCGATTTTGAAGATTATAATATGACAGGACGTACTTACCGTTATTTTAAAGGTGATCCTCTTTTCCCATTCGGTTATGGTTTGAGTTATACCACTTTTAACTATGGTAACATCAAACTGGAGCAAACGATTAAAGTAGGAGAAACTGCCAAAATTATTGTTCCTGTAACCAATACCGGTAATCGTGACGGGGAAGAAGTAGTACAGGTATATCTGAAAAAACAAGAAGATGCGGAAGGACCGGTTAAAACACTGCGTGCTTTCAAACGTGTACAAATTCCTGCAGGAAAAACAGTCAATGTAGAATTAGAGTTAACACCCAAACAATTGGAATGGTGGGACGCGCAGACAAATACCATGCGCACCATAGCCGGAAACTTCGATATAATGGTAGGGGGTAATTCTAAAGATGCTGAATTACAAGTAAAGACGCTGACACTGCAATAATAATTCCGAATAAAATAAATCAAGTCTGCGGCATTTTTGTCAGATTCTATATTTAAAACAAAAATGCGCGCTTGACAAAATAAAAACATCAGAACAACTCAATCCGACTTATACTATTCAAATGAAGGCAAAGTCACAGAGAAATGAGGATTCGGAGTATGCTGTGTCTGATAATCTCTTTCATTTGTTTCACAATATCCGGATGTCCGGCAGCGATATCATGGTCTTCATGAATATCTGTAGCAAGATTGTAAAGGAAAGGAGTCCCTTTTTTCACTACCATCTTCCAGTCTCCCATACGTACACCAATCTGATCGGTTTCATCAAATTCCCAATACAAGAAATCATGTTTCTTCTGTCCTTCCTGTCCTAACAAAGTCGGAGCAAAAGAAATACCATCAAAATAATCCATGTCTTTTTTCTTGTTAGTGTACTTCTTCACATAATTCTTCACACCTGCCAAGTCACAAAATGTAGGCATCAAGTCATAGAAAGCTAACTGATGATCATTAACCGTTCCTTCGGGTACTTTACCCGGCCAACGCACAATGAACGGAATACGAATCCCCCTTCATAACATTGACGTTCAATCCACGAAGTTTGCCATCACGACCAAAGAAGGTAGGGTCAGCCCCCCCTTCTTCATGGGGGCCGTTATCACTGGTAAAAATCACAATGGTATTTTCGTCCAGTCCTTTCTCCTTTAATTTGTTCAAAACTTCTCCTACATAATAATCCAAGCGAGTAATCATGCCGGCAAACTGCGCATGGGTGTGTACCGACGGATTATATCTTGATCCTTCCTGTCCACCCCAAGTTTTATCTTCAAAAAACTTCTTTTGATAACCTGTCAGAATAGAATCTTCGGGCTGCGCCAGCTCTGCATGAGGAAGCGTATAAGTAAAAATACCAAAGAAAGGTTGCTTGCCATCCTGTTTATCCAACCATTTCATTGCTTCTTCATGGATCATATCCGCAGAATATTGCGGACGTTTGAAATAGTCCTTACCAAACATAGGATAGTTGATATTCTCATCCATCACTACACGAACCACTGCCGTATCACCAGCCGATTTACTATACCGGTTCAGGAAATTCGGATAATATAAATGAGCCTGAAACTGACAAATATAACCATAATATTCATCAATACCCCGTTTGTCCGGCGTAGACACAGATCCCTCATAGCCCCTGCCCATTTACCAAACATACCGGTAGTATAACCGTTATCTTTCATTATTTCAGGTATAATCACATGACCGGGATCGTATGGATGTTGCCCCACCACGGCATATTCCTTATTATTTCCATACATCACAACAGGGGCATCGCGCCAGTACTCTTTGTTCCCACGTACTTCACAATGTCCGGAATGTTGTCCGGTCATAAATGACGCACGTGATGGAGCACTCACCGGACTACCGGCATACGCTTGTGTAAAACGCATACCTTCTTTAGCCATATTATCAATATTCGGTGTACTGATGTAGGACTGACCATAACACCCTAAATCACCATAACCCATATCATCACACATAATATAAATGATATTCGGTTTAGGAGTTTTCTGAGCATAAGCGCCTAATAGAGGAAATGCTAATCCACTGGTTAAAAGAAAGAGGTTTCGATTTTTCATATATTCTGTTTTTTACTGAATTTAATAATTACTACTCCTGCTATAAACATCGGCAATTTAGAGAAAATATCCTAGGCTGCAAAGCTATAGAAGAAAAAAATATCATTCACCTACTCTCGATAATAAGGATTCAATTTCACAGGAATAGGAGCATGAGTTTCTTGAATCCACTTCATCAGTTTCTGATAAAGTTCTCCTCGCTTTACAGGATTTGAACCTGATAGATCTTGTGATTCTCCCAGATCATTCTTCAAATTAAACAGTTCCATAGACTTATCTTCATAATGATATATCAATTTCCAATCACCTGAACGAATACTGGAATAAGGTTTTGCACGGAAATCTCTTCCCCCGTTTAAATAAGACTCCAAATAAGCCGGAAAATGCCAGAAAAGATCACGTTCCGTCTCATTATTATTTATAAGCGTAAAAATATCTTTTCCATCTAAGTTAGCAGGAATCTTACCCTGTGCCAAAGTAACAAAAGTTGGATAAAAATCAACTCCTGTTATTGGAACAGATGAACGGATGCCTCCTTCTATTTTACCAGTCCACCTTATAATCAACGGCACACGCTCCCACCTTCATAAGGCATTCCCTTTCCTCCATTTAACGGATAATTGTCTGTCACTGGTTCCGAACCTCCATTATCTGAATAAAAAATGACTATTGTACGATCTGCTATTCCTAATGTCTTAATAACTTGGCATATCCTATCAACACTATCATCTAGTTTTTCAATCATTGCAGCATATATAGGATTCTTATGATATTTACCGGGAGTTTTATTACGATATTTATTTATCAATGAATCAGGTGCTTGCAAAACCGTATGTACGGCATGATGGGACAAATGTAAGAAAAAAGGACCTTCACTATGAGATTTTATAAAAGAAACAGCTTCTTCAGTCAACCGATCAGTAAGATATTCACCCAATATACCTTCTTCTAATCCCACATGACATTTACTTTTATCAGGCAGACAATAGGGATAAAAATAAGAATAGGGAGCTCCTGCTCTATTACCGCCCACATTCCATATAAATCCCTGTGACAAGTCCTGTACCGTCTCATCATCCCCCAAATGCCACTTCCCGATATGACCACACTGATAACCCTGTTCTTGCAAAGCCTCGGCCATAGTCACAAAGTCGGCACAGACATCTTCTACATTGGGAATAGCTATATATTTACGTTTGGTACGATCACCACGGTCGGGAGGACTAACTGTATATACCCATGGCGTGGTGTGTACATTCCTGTCATCATACAAGCACGGCTAGGTGCTGAATTGGCGGCTGCAGCGTAAGCATTGTCAAACAATATTCCTTCTGTAGCAAGACGGTCTATATTAGGAGTTTCATAATAATCACTGCCCATTACACCCAAATCCGTCCAACCTAAATCATCAGCCAAAATAAACACGATATTAGGTTTTTCTTTTGTAACTATATCGATAGAAAAGCTCTGTTGTATTCCTACGGTACACAACACTACAGTAGTCAATCCTATTTTCTGAAATCTCATTTTATTTCGATTTTTCTAAGTTTAAAAACCAAACAAGACCGTCTCCATACGTTATTCCGCATTTGAGACAGCCTCATTCGTATCACACTATAAATTACCAACCAGGATTCTGTTCCAGTTCTGGGTTCAATAATATTTCGGTAGTCGGTACTTGATACAAATAATATTTATCTAACCAACCTTTACCTTCTTTTAGAGGATCATTGAAAAGATACAAATTACCTTCCGTCAATGAACCGTCAGTTCCATCAGAATAACCAGTTTCAGGATTATATAAAGTCATATTATTTTTCATTGCCTCTTCTTTACTCATCCAAAGACCAGTTGCAGGTTTATTGAGGAACCACGGAGCCATACGCCAACGACGGATATCATAAATACCAAATCCCTCACCCATCAATCTATAATACGTTCGCGACGAATTTCCCATAAGACAGGATCAACCAAAATACCACTTTCATTACCTTTAGGATAGTATTTTCCACGGTTAGGATCAAAACTATCATTAATGTCAGCAACCACCATTTTGACTACACCGGCACGATCACGTAACTTATTGATTGTTTTGTCTGCAACCCCTTGGTCAAATACTCCCAATTCAAATTTGGCTTCAGCTTCATTCAACAGGACTTCTTCAATTTTAAAAATAGGTTTGTCAGCTGTATTCAAATTACCATTATTAAAGCTGGTTTCCCAGTTATCCCAATTCTTCCATACATAGTAGCCTGAACGGCAAGTCACAAATGCTCCAGTACCTAATCTTGGTATTTCAGGTACAAGTGATGCACTCCAGTTCTGCCCAGGCAAACGTTTCATACCAACACCCGGGTTACTGCAACTTTCATTTGCTCCCATAATATCAATATATTCACGGTCTGCCGGATTGTCTGTATACGACAGGTAGGATAGTCGCCTTTTCCAGATTTTACTTTATAAGGAGGTATAACCGTGTGATACAAACGCGGGTCACGGTCACGAAATACCGCATACATGTCCTTATTTCCATGGTAGCCCGATCCGTCAGCCAAAATCGGCTTGCCATTCTTCATCAAATAAAGATCTACCGTATTCTGGTTCATCTCCACATAGTGTGAAGAAGTATGTTCAATATAACTCATGCCCATAGGATTTATATCCTTCACATAAGATTTATAGAGAATGATACCTGGAACTTGTCCCAAATCCTCTGTTGTCCACATTTCACCATATCCGGCACCGGGTTGACCGTCTGTTCCTGTGTAAAGAGTAGGATAAGCGGCCATTAATAACTCGGATGCGCGTACACACTCTTGCAGATATTTTTCAGCATCACCCAATTCATGATATTTCCTCCATGTACCTTCACGTAATCCGAAACGCGAAATAACGGCACGTACACAATCTTGGTTAATCGTATTGTCCCCATCCTGTGATGTGAAATTTCCAATATTCTGTTCCGCCCATTGCAGACGTTCCAATACCTTGTCGGCTACGGTTTTTCTATCCACACGAGGTCCATAAGCTTCGGGAGAATCTTCCTGCAATACCTGGTCCACCCAAGGCACATCGCCAAAACGATCTATCAATTCCATATACCAAAAAGAATGAAAAAAATATCCTACTGCACGCCAATGGTCTTTCTGAGCCTCTGTCATACTAGAATTATCAATGTGTGAAAGCATGATATTAACACGGCGGATAAATGATTTAAAATCCCAGCCATTACCGGATGCTACACTGGCAACTGTCTGATAAGCAAATTCATTGTAGCCACTTTCATATTTTTGCTGAAAGTATCCTGCTGCCATATCGCCCTTATACTGTCCGTCTTGTCCGAATCCTTGTAAGGAAGTGCGAATAGTATTATTTGTAAACATCTCATAACAAGGCCACATAAAAGCCTTGAAGTTATCGTAGGAATTGAATGCATTATTCTCCGTCAAGTCTGTAACAGGAGTCTTTTCCAAGAAACTATCATTACAACTAGAGAGGCTGATTCCTGCGAGAATTGCTAAACTTATAAATAATCTTTTCATATACTCGTACTAATTTAAGGTTTATAATGTAAGATTAAGCCCAAAGGATACTGTGCGGAATGCGGGATAATCCCATTTCAGCGTTTCCGGGTCGATACCCTTTGGCAATGATGAGAGCGTTGCCAGATTTTCTACACTGACAAAAGCACGTAACTGCGACAAAGATATTTTGGTAATCCATGCTTTGGGGAATGTATATGACAAAGTAACATTCTTGATACGCAGATAAGAAGCATCGGACAAGTACTTGTCTGACTGGCGGTAATTAGAGCTTGGTTACCATAGTTGCCATAAATACGTGGGAACTCAGCATTAGGATTAACTGCTGTGTAATCACCATTGGCAGCATCTACCGGTTGCCAGTAATCACCCAAACCTTTATATAAAGGAATAAACTTAAAGTCAGAATATAATGGGAAAGTCAATGTATTGGCAATCCATTTATCGCGTTTACCGGTTCCTTGCAAAAAGGCACTCAAATCAAAACCTTTATAGTTTAATCCTAGATTAATACCATAAAGATAACGAGGAGTTTCATTACCAATCACTTTACGGTCGCCCGGATTATTCAACGTATTGTTGCCGCTGGAAATCATATTTGTCCCTCTTTCATCATCCATTAAGTTCTTGAACTTCACATCACCCGGACGAGGATTATAGCCATCTATGCTTGGAACGCCATCCTTTAATTTCCATGAAGAAGTATCGACAAAATCGTCTACGGTATAATAACCATCTGTTTCATATCCCCAGATTTCGCCTAATTCCTTACCTTTATAAAACTCCCAAAATGTATATGTTCCACCCGTCAGCGCATTCGTCTTTTGGCTGCTTAATATGTAGGATGAGTTACTGTCATACTTCACAATCTTTGACTTGCTGTCGGACAGGTTGAAACCGACTCGGTAGCTCACCTTTCCAATCTGGTCGCGCCAATTGAAACTCAGTTCCCAGCCACGTGTACGCATATCTGCCGTATTCTGATAAGGAGCATCCGCACCTACTACAGCAGGCAATTGCACACCCGGAGCAAGCATGCCGTTCGTATTACGCTGATACCAGTCAAAAGTACCTGTAAAGCGATTACTGAACATAGAGAAATCAATACCGATGTCTAATGTCCCTACCTTTTCCCAAGTAAAGTTACGACTTACCAATGAAGGAATAGAAGTAATAGCGGTTACATAATTACCATTGGATATCCAACCATTGTATTTATTATTCACCGCCATAGTTGGAATAAACGAATAAGCAGGCACGTTCTGGTTACCAATCATACCATAAGAAGCACGTAGCTTCAAAGAACCTAACCAATTCTGAGTACTTTCCATGAATTTTTCCTGTGCAATGTTCCAACCGGCCGAAACAGAGGGGAAGAAACCGTAACGTGATTCTTTAGGAAACTTAGAAGAACCGTCATAACGTCCGTTTACTTCCAGCAAATATTTATCCTGATAGTTGTAATTCACACGGAAGAATCCGCCGCGAACAGAAAACTCATTATACTTGTCCGTAGCTTTCAATGTAGATGTACCCGAACCCAATGAAGGCACCTCAATAACAGCTTGTCCATAGGATAAAGCCTCCATTGTTTCCTGATAACTGGATTCTTGATTGAAACCTGCCATTATCTTAAACTGATGATTACCCAATGAGAAATCATAAGTACCATACAAGTTGATTGAGTTATAGTCGGTATATCTTTTACCCGTTGGCGGAATTAAAATAATAGATAAATTTATATGAAAGAAAAGTTGTACATACAAGAATTTATTTGTAACTTAGTGTTGCTCAATACATTAAGTTATAAAATCAGTATGCACAACTTATATACAAATTTCGTAAAAATCCTTGATATATGCAAGCTATTCTCAAAAGATTTAGTAAATGAGCAAGGTAATATTCCACGCCCAGGCGTCGTTCCGAGATTTAGCGACCTTGAAATAGTAT
>ENA-OQDE01000382-OQDE01000382.1-human-gut-metagenome-genome-assembly--contig:-NODE-382-length-27460-cov-2.974500_pt1 | contig 27460 bp, 25 predicted proteins | sample MGYA00242768_ERZ504595 | MGnify/ENA primary metagenome ERZ504595 (study PRJEB26092, sample SAMD00036307) | human gut metagenome | host: Homo sapiens | study: EMG produced TPA metagenomics assembly of... | reverse complement strand
TTAAATCCTTCATAAGCTGCCATACATCTTCGTTCGTATATGCGTGCTTCTTCTGGTTTGCTTTTCCTGAATTGCCGACTGCCATATAGTAGTTGATGCTCCCAATAGTAGTGTCAGAGCTAAAAGAATTTTGCCTTTCATGATAGTTTATAAGTTTATAGTATTTTTCCTGTTACAAAGATTGCAGAAATAGCTGAAAAAAAACGATAATATTTATTCAATAAAGAACAAATACAGACCAAAACACTTTTCTACAATAAAAATAAAGGATTAATAAAGGGTTATTGGAGAATAATTCCCCCTCACTCTGTCCTTATGACAGAGATAAGGGGAATATTTAATCTACCTATTGAAAACTCATTCCGGTAAACAATTATTTGTTATCTGTAATGTCTGTGGATTCAATCCATTGCCAGTTATCACCAACTAATGTTGCCGTATGGCCTTTCAAACCTGTTATTGTGCTGGTAGCACTTTGAGTAGGCTGATCACCTTTCACTTCAAAATCCCAGGCTTCTACCAAATTCGGATTATCGGCACTTACACCTTCTTCATTCCCCATATAAGAAGCATATACCTGATTTTCTGTCCGGTTTGTTTTCCAGATACGGATCTTCTTTATGTAACCGGAGAACCATTCGTTACGATTTCCATTATTGTCCATCATACAGAATCCGGTCATGTGGACCTTATTAGCTATAGATTGTTCATTAATATACGTTCTCCAGGACTCACCCACACGAATGATTTCACCTTGTCTCGTACCGTCAATCATGGAATAACACTTCACATCTGTCGGAGTATCAAATCCCGGCAATCCCTTATCCCTGAAGAGGAATGCATAATGCGTCCAACGATCTTTGGTCCAGTTGTCCGACTTTTTCCATCCCGGTTCCCATTCTTGTGGATTTGTGTGATTATTATCTTGCCAGTGAGCAACCATTGTTCTCAACAATCCCTTTGTACGATCCTGGGCACGCCATCCGCTCCAATAAGGATCGTTGGTCATGGTAGAAAGGAAAGTACAGTTGTCTTCTCCCTGTTTATTGCAATATTCTTTGATATTCACCCAAAGTTCAATCGTAAATGCCTGATTGTCATCCTCTCCAAACTTCACATAATCCTCGCTATAACCAAAGTCTATATAGGAACCGGCATTTCCATCTACAAACAGATTCCAGGTAATCTGACTGTTATCCGGCCATGCAGAATCTTCAACTTCTTCTACTTTCTTATCGGCAGCAGCAATAGCCTCATCATAAATCTCCTGCGTCATATCTGTGATGGAACCGGATTTGATTCTTTCAGCCAGACTTTCCAAGTCTTTAGCTGCACTCTCCAAAACCGACTTATTTTCTACCGGATATTGTCCCTGATGATTTCCCCACCTCGTTTCATCATTAACGATTGCAAGTATTTCATCTGCCTTAGCCAGTAAATTATTGATATATTGCTGTGCTTCCGGAGACAGATTATAATATTTTGAATTTTTAAACTCGTCAATCGCTTGATTTACCTTGCTACAGCAGCTTCCAAAGTTGTTTCATCCAGTTCCTCACCAGCTTCTACCGTGTTATCAGTGCATCCAACTCGGTAATAGCGGCATTTAATATATCCTTTCCGGTTTCAGGATATGTCCCGGGAGCAGTTCCGTAGGTTGAATTCTTCAATAAATAGTTCAATGACGCACGATTTTCCTGCAAGATACTCAACTGTGTATCTGTTATATACTCGTCTTCAATATCGTCACAAGCGGTAAATATCCCTGCCAGACTAGAAATCAGGAGGAAAGAGAGGAGCATTGCTCCCTCTCTCCATTTATTAGTTAAACATTTCATGTTTTTCATCGTTTTTACATTATTATTCAACAATACGTTGCCACTCGTAAGTACCGATAATCTTAGCAGTATGACGACCTGTCAGGTCTATTACTTCATTACCCGAGCCGGAAGGTTTGGTCATGAAATCCCATGCTGCCGCCAAATCTGCTTCTTTACCCGTCACTTCAGCCGTTCCATTATAAGAATTCTGAACATATTCGTTATCCTTTGCGCTCTTCCAGATACGGATTTTCTTCATATAACCGGCAAAGCTTCTTCAAACAGATTATCACTGGTACGCATATAACGTCCGAAAGCAGTCATCGGGGCATTATAGTTGGCATAGTTGCTTGAATTGTAGAATCTGCTACCCACGCTTCCCTCGGTTGTTTTCACTTCTCCGTTCACATATAATTTCGCACGAAGCTCCGGACTGCCCGGCAAGCCTTTATCACTGTACACAAACAAGAAATGTTGCCATTCTCCATCTTCCGGTGCCTTTAGTGACGGTTCACAGATATTTCCTCCTGTTTCGCCCCAACTCGCACGATAAATACCACCGTCTGCATTACGCCAATACATCATCCAGCCGTTACGCCATCCGTCACCGCCCATGTAGGTTGACAGGAACACATTCTGGTCTTTTCCACCACCTTTGGTTACTTTCACCCAAAACTCAACAGTAAAGGCTTGATTTCCTTCGGTTCCGAAATTGACATATTCTTCGCTACGTCCGAAATTCGATATAAGAACCACCCATCACCACGTCCGTCCACAAACAGTTCAGCCGGTGTTGTTTCAGCGTCTTCTGTACGGATCGTACTCTTGAACTGTTCTATAGACGCCTTGGCTTCTGCCACATAGCGTTGTTTCTCACTTTCCGACGGAGAGGGTTGCTGATATTTGATTAAAAGTACCGCACGATTGGCATCATCTATCGCATCTGTCAGAATTGCCCGGCTTTCGGTGGGGTACTGTCCTTTCTTATCTCCGTAGTCTGAATTTTGCTGCAAATCGGTCATTTCAGCAATCAATGCATCCAGTTGGTCAATATAGGTATCTTCTATTTCAGGAGCCGCAGTATACTCGTCATGCGTTTCTTCAGAACAAGCCGCCAATTGAAGTGTCAGTACCATGCATAACACATAATACCACATTTTCCAATTTGAATATTTCGTATTCATTATTCTTCTTTTTTATGGGTTACAATTATTTATCTGCCGGAAACAACAACATCAATGCCGGTATTCCGGATGCACTATAGCTGTCAATAGTAGCGCCTTCTATCTGTGCCTTATGATATTCGCCACCACACAAATTACGTGTCCGGTCGCGATTAGCCCAGCCGTAATTAATGTTACGTTTCAAGAACGGTACGTACTGGGTCTGGCCACAATCATTTACCAACATGGCCATGTATTCCGCAAAGATAGCGGTATAAATACCCTGTTCCACGCCACTCTCGAACGGCAGTAAATCATACGTTCCGGACATGGTATTCATTGTATAGTCAGCTCCCAAAATTGCATTGTCCAAATATGTTTTCTCACCGGTAGCTTTATAAAGCAATAACGAAGCTCCGATAAAAGTGGCCTGATTGTATACATGGTCCGACCATGCCGGATTGCCTTCACCATGCTTGCTGTCGGCAACCTCTCCGGTATTGCTGTCTACCAGATTCTTCACAGCCCATTCATAGATTTCTTTTCCTTTTGCCAGATAAGCTTCCTTCGTTTCATAATGCGGACGGGTAAAATCACCGTACTTATTACTCCAGCTTTCCGGATTCGGATCAGCCACACGATCAGCAGGAACGTTGTTGTAAAGGGTCAATGCAGCTACTACAGTCGGGAAATTGATACAAGCCATCTTACCATCACCAGCAGCATTTTCATTCGGGTTGCCGATAGGCTGCCATTGCCAGAACATACCTCCACCCAAATTCTTTTCAGGATCTGCATAAGAACCCGTATCACCTACGCGGGGAGAACCGTACCATACACGTGCAAAACTTGCTTCTGCCAGACTGCGATACTCTTCCACTTTAAATAATTCGTAAGCACGTGCCAAAGTAATGGTCCACCACTGTATATCATCATAGATAAACCAGCCGGTATTCTCATTATTATCGTCGAAATCAAAGTTTACATAATGTGCTTTATTTCCGGCAAACAAATCATCACACAACTGCTTGTATTTGTTTTCTCTTTCCGTATCCCCTTCCGCTTTTGCACGTTTATATGCGTTCATAGCCATATCCCAATAGATCGGTTGGCACCAGATAGCAGCAGCTCCGTTATTACGGTCGGTAGCAGCAGTATAAGCGGTACTTGTTTTATAAATATTCTTATCGGGGTCCAGCAAGTTATCATTAAATGCTTCATAGGCAGTCCAGGTATCCGCATGTATACTCCGGTACAATCTCGTAATCCGGAGTATATGGCTTTGCCTGTTTATCCTCATTGCAAGAGGACATACAAAGGATACCGGACATGAGACAAACTGCAGAGAAAATATATTGTTTCATCATAATTTCTATTTTATAATCAGTATTTAGAATCCTGTATTCTGAACCAAGTTTTTATCAATATCAATTTCGCCCTGTGGTATGGGGAAGAAGTACTGACGGTCAAAAATACGCTTCACAATCTCCGTACGTTTGAAGAATTCATTTCCGTCATAATTGACATTCATACCGTGAATTGCTTTGTTGAAATACTCATTTACCAATCCCCAGCGACGTACATCAAAATAACGGCAGTTTTCGAAACTCAACTCAATGCGTTTCTCTTTACGAATCAGCTCCATGACTTCTTCCGTTGTAGTCGGTTTAGGCAGATTGACTGTTTCACCATATCCCGGAATACCCGCACGCTTACGGATCATGTTCATATACGTCCAGATGTCTTCATGAGTCGGGCTGACATGCGCAAGCGCTTCGATATAGTCAAAATAAATATTAGTCAGACGCAAGAGCACACAAACCAAGTTCTGGTTACGATCGCCGGAATCCATTCCTTTGCGCACCAAATAACCTGTACTTGTATAGTCATTGCTACCTTGTTCTTTACCACAACTTCCGCTATAAGTGAAATCTACTATATAATCGCCTTCTGTTCCATCAAACCATTTTGAATTACTAAAGGTAATGTCTACATAAAACGAGGTTCACGATTAACATACATCATTCTGGTTCCTGTCGGTGCATATAAGGTACCGTCTGTTCCTTTGTATTCTGTTGTAGAAACTCCCTCTTCTACATAATCGGATTTTTCGTTGATAATCGGAGTGACTCCGTCAGCACTATAACCGGAAATAGGAGATTCTCCGTTTGACATGAAATAGGCATCTACCATTTCTTGGGTTGCTCCCAACAAGCTACCACCTCTATAGTTGGTCGTATTACCGGATCTATTCGGCATACGGTCGTACTGCATGGTTCCGGCAGCATTATCCAAACGATAGAAAATCATTCTTTATTGTTACCCATTTCAGAAAACAGGGTTCTTACTGCACGGCGATAAGATTCTGTCGGGCTGAAGCCTTCCGAGTCCGGACCGGAAACAGAAACACCGTCCTTATTGGTATACATCAAATGATAACGACTTCCGTAATTAGAGAAGAAAGTGTTACATTCATTAATCACTTTCTGCCAATTGGCACGTTTGGTAGCTTCGTCCGGTTTGTTAGGGAACAGTTTTGTTCCGTCCGTATTAGCCAAGTCTGAATAGTAATTGCACTCTCCATTAAACAACCAGCTGGCACGATAAGTCAATGCCTCGATGATAAACGCCTGTGCAATCGCCTTATCAATACGGCCATATCCGGACACTTTGTCGGTAGAAGCATCATCCAGTAAACCATCGTTTTGCGCACCTTTCAGTTCTGATACGATAAAATCGAAACACTCGTCTACCGTATTACGCGGGAGTTGCAACTCATCGCTTGGAGTATCCATCGGGAAGTCCTTTTCAAGCAAAGGAACCGGACCATAAGTACGTACTAAATAAAAATAGTAGATCGCCCGCAAAGCTCTTGCTTCCGCTTTCCATTGATTTCTTTCTGTAACAGTCAGCGGTGCCTGATCTACATTTTCTGTAAATACTGCCGCTTCATGAATACCTGAAAACCAGCTCTTCCAACGATACAATACCATCGTTCCTTCAGTTGCATCGATTGAATTGTTATTTATCAATTTCCCTTTATTGTCATTTGTCCACTCTGCTTCGTCGCTGGAGCCTGTCCAGGGACCGGGAGTACGGTACAGACTTGTTTCATGCACCTGACGTTGGTTAAATTCATCCGGTAAGAATGTGTATACGTTCGAAAGATACCGCAAGGCTCCATCTCTGGTTGTGAAAATCTCCTTGAGTGATAAACGGTCATCAGGCACCTGGTCAAAATAGTCATTACAAGATGTCGTCAAGAGACACGCCAGCAAACTAACGATTATATAATTATATTTTTCATTATCTTTTTCTTTAGAATGTGAAATTAATACCAACTGAATAAGAAGTCGTATTCGGATAAGAAGCACCATTATCGGTATTCAACTCCGGATCCCACAATTTGAAACGACTCAAAGTGAACAGGTTAGTTCCCATTACATATACAGCCGCATTCTTCAGATGAACTTTATTCACCCAGGGTTTAGGCAGATTATAAGAGATCTGCAATGTCTTCAAACGCAGGAAGTTCATGTTACGCACCCACCAGGTACTTTTCTGGAAGTTATTAATATTACTGGTTGTTTCACTTCCATAAGACAAACGCGGATAAAAGGCATTCTGATCCGGATTTTCCTCTGTCCAACGGTCGCCAATGTTAGAGTAAAGGTTACCACTACCACCACCGCCATTAAACGGATTAACACTGCTACCGTTCAAAACACGTTCGGCTCCTGCTACGCCCTGGAACATCATACCCACAGACAAGTCTTTCCAACCTACTGTAAATCCGAAACCATAGACAGTTGTCGGCACATCCCCACGAGAAATGTAAGTCTGGTCGTATGCGTCTATCTGACCGTCATTGTTTAAATCCTTGTATTTGATATCTCCGGCTTTCACTGTTCCAAACTGTGATGCAAACGGTTTGGGAGTAATGGCTTTATTGGCATCCGACAAAGATTCCCAGCGTGCCATATCATCTATTTCAGCTTGAGTGAACAACCCCTCGGCAACATATCCTTTCACTCCATTGATGTTGTGCCCATATTGGTTCATCCATTCGTATTTCTGTTCCGGCAATTCTCCCTGAATCCATTTATCCTTATTAAAGGTGACATTACCACGAAGCGCAATTACCCAGTCTTTATTGATACGCTTGTTATACTCGATCGTTCCGTCAAATCCTTTATTTTCTATGATACCGATGTTTCCGTAAGGAGCAGATGTATTGTATCCCAAGAATGAAGGTATAGAATGTTCACGCTTCAATAAGATGTTTTCACGACGCTCTTTAAACAAGTCGAATACAATAGACAGATCGTCATTAAATAGCTTCAGGTCAATACCCAGGTCTTGTTTGCGAGATTCTTCCCAAATCAGGTCAACAGCCATATTCACTGTTTCATAACCGGACCACTTAGTTCCATTCGGTCCGAATTTATAACCATAGTCTCCATTTTCTTTCATCTGATCCAGATACATGAAACGACGGTCGGAAACTTCGCTATTACCCACTTTACCATCCGTATAACGTATCTTCAAGAAAGAAACTGCCTTCGACAGAGGTTGCCAGAATTTCTCATTTGAAACAACCCATCCTACACCAAATGCAGGGAAAGTTCCGAAACGATGTTTAGGCGAAAAGTTCTCGGCACCGTTATAACCGATGTTGAACTCTGCGAAGTAACGGTCTTTCCATGAATAAGTGGCACGACCGGCAATACCCATCATACGATACGGAATCGCATCTTCCAATGTCCCTTTCGGATATAATAGTTTGGATTGCTGATTGAACAGGAATAAAGCACTAACACGATGATCGTCGTTAAATGTCCGGTCATAGTTCAAGGAAGCCTCCAAATAAGTCTTTTTGTTACCACTCGTTTCCTGTGTATAGCTTAACACGTTACTTCCTTCATAAATACGTTGCAGAATAGGTTGTCCATTCATATCGTAAGGAACACTAGTGTCCAGGAAGTTGTAGGTAGACTCCGCACGGTCCTGATGTACATGTATCTCATTGTATACGTCGAATGCATACATAGCAGTCAGTTTCAGTCCTTTCGTGAGCATATCCAAATCCTGTGTGACGCGCAAATTAGAGTAAATCTGATTTTTCGTCAGGTTGTCATAACCACGACGTGTAGCCTGTGAATAAGGGTTATTAAAGTTGTTATTGGTTGAAGTTCCCGGCACAAAGGCTTCTCCGTTAACAAAGAACATCTTCGGATATTCAACCGGTGAGATAGACATTGCCGCATTATACAAATCGGCAGAAGAGATGGCCGGATAGTTTCCTTCTCCCAGATAACCTTGCGCACCGATCTCGACTTAGTAGTAGGAGTTACGTCGATATTCAAATTGGTAGTAAAGTTGTAACGGCTATATTTCATTTTAGAATCATAGGTGTTGATATTCTTATCAGTCACCGTCATACCTGTCTCATTAAAGTAGCTGACTGATGCATAATAAGCGACTTTCTCGCTACCACCGCGTACATTTACATTCACACGGCGATTATGTCCCAATCATTAAAGATTTCTTTCAACCAATCCACATTCGGATATAGATAAGGATCCTTACCGGCAATCGTGTTACGTATCTGATCTTCTGTATATTTCGTAGCAATACCGTCATTACGCATTGCCTCGTTGGCTGCATTCATATAAGTGATACCGTCTGCCAAATCGACCATCTTCGTGAAACGGGTAAACGATTCATAATAATCCGCGCTCACTGTCGGTTTTCCTACCTTTCCCGGTTTGGTTTTAATCAAAATTACGCCATTGGCACCACGTACACCATACACAGCTGTTGCTGATGCATCTTTCAGCGTTGTCAACGATTCAATATCTTCCGGATCGATGTCATTGAACGAACGTTCCACTCCATCCACCAATACCAGCGGAGAAGAAGTGTTGGGAGTAGAAATACCACGAATCCAGATATCAGCAGCATCTTTTCCCGGTTCTCCTGTACGTTGTACAGCCACAACACCCGCCAAACGACCTGCCAATGTAGTTGTTAAACTGGCAGAAGGCGTTTTAATATCTTCCATCTTCATGGAAGACTGTGCACCGATATTACTTATTTTACGCTGGGTACCATACCCCACAATAACAGTCTCTTCCAATTCGTTCACCTGTTCTTCCAAGGTGACATCATAAATGTTGGTCGAGGCATTGGTTCGTATTTCAGAAGTTTTAAACCCGATATAGGTAAATTTAAGCACTACACTCTTCTTGGTTACGAATATCTCATACAAACCATCCATGTTCGTAATCGAACCGTTTGCATCTCCATCTACAGTAACGTTCACCCCAATAAGCGGCTCTCCTTTTATATCAGTGACACGTCCGGATATTTTCCGCTTATTCTGTTGCTGTTCGGTTGAAGCAGGGGCTTTTCCGGAAATAAATATTTGCCTGTCAGAGATCCGATAAGTACACGAAGTACCTTCGAAAAGTTCAGAAAGGATTTCTTCTATATTCTTATTCTTACTGTCGATAGATACCTTACGTTCTAAGTTGACAGCGTCATCTAAATAGAAGAAAACAAATTGACTACTTTTCTCTATTGTTTTAAGCACTTCTCTCAACGTCGAGTTACTCACGCTGACCGAAAGGGTCTTAAATTGAGAATAATTGTTGTAACTTGCGAAAGAGTAGTCTATTCCGAGAAGTAAAAAGCACAGGAATAGCCCGAGAACCTTACTCTTTCGTTCTCTAATTGCATTTTTCATATTAAACATGTTAAAAATTTCTCATAATATTATTTTCTGTATCTAAACATTCATGGGCACACAAATCCCATCTGGATGATAGTTCGTATCATCCACTCTCTTCAATAATTACCATAAAATAAGGGAGTTAGATTAGTTTATTATCTTATTTTTTATATCTATTTCTTTACTACTCGATACGTTTTATATTGTTCATCATAGGCATAAGAAATTGGTGCAACAAAGGTTAATCCATTAATAACTGTTTCAAAGCTGTCTTTCAAATCGATTTTTCCGGAACATTTTATTTTACTTAGCGCTGGGTCAAATTCTACATTCACACCATAATAGGTAGACAGGCGTTGCAAGACTATTCCCAAATCGGCACTTTGGAAACAATAGAGTCCATTTATCCACGATATTGCCTGTTCTACATCTACTTGTGATATATTTTCCTTTCCATCGGCAGAACTGAACATCTGATTAGGAGCCAAAATCGCTTTCGGAGTCCGGGCTGTCTCTACCTGAACACATCCTTGCGCCAGCACTACACTTCTAATTGCTTCCGACTCATACGCCGTTACATTAAATTTAGTACCAAGCACCCTGACATTCATATCTTTGGTCCGCACATAGAAAGGGCGGTTTTCATCTCTGGCTACTTCTATGTAGATTTCTCCGTCCACATAGATTTCACGTTTATCTTTTTCAAACTCTACCGGATAAATCACTCTCGTGCCGGCATTCACCCAGACTTTAGATCCATCGGCAAACGTCAATACCGATCGCTTTCCACGTGGAATGACCAATTGATTGTAAGCTGCCGATTTTTCCTTCTGTATACTTCCTGATTTGTTTTGATTTCTACGGAATCATACGTAATCTCCGTTTCTTTTTCTTTCAGGCTCACTACGTTATCTTCCGCCAAAATCAACAGTGTTTCTTCCGTCAGAGGCAAATCAGCTTTGGTATTCACTGCAAAGGTGGCAATATCCGGATCCAGCACCGAAGAATAACTCTTTAATAAGAAGAAACATCCCACAAGAATAGCAACACTAGCCGCCGAGCTCAATCCTATTAAGAAATAGTTCTTACGTTTCGCCTTCTCCTTATTTATATTGGTTGCCTGAATACGAGTCCATAAATCATCCGTTTCCTCGTTTGAAAGTACTTCTTCTTTCTCTTTTGAAAAAACCTCCAAATATCTTTTTGCTGCTATATATTCATCTATATTAGAAGGATTCATCTGTTCAAATTCATCCCAGAACTTCTGTGTTTCTTCCGTAGGATAATTCATGGAAGAAATAAAGAAATCATTCTGAAGGAATTCTTCAAAAGTATATAGGGAAAAATCTGTATGTTTTTGTTCAGAGTTCATCATTTTCATTGTCTTTACGTATGAATAACAGTTGTACTTTCATTTTATACTCACCTTTTCCGAAGTTTTTTCCACTTTTTTTTGATAGGCAGGAAAAATAGGCTGATTATTCTCTCTTATTTTCTCCTAAATAAGTCCCGGATACGTCCCAAAGCCCGTTGAATGGAGTTAGAAACAGATTGATTATTCATGTCTGTCACCTTACTTATTTCATCAATACTCATCTCTTTGATATATCGATAATAAATAATTTCACGCTGTCTGTCCGTCAATACAGACATCATAGTATGCACGGTTGCCTGAACTTGTTTTTCCTGTTCATTATTAATATATATAGTTTCCGGACTGGAAGGGGATTCGTCAACCGTCTCTTCTCTCTCACCTATTTCATCAAACGAAAGAGAATCTGTTGTTTTTTTAGCGCATTAAAAAGAGTATTTTTCAACGCTACCGTCAAATAAGCTGCAATATTATCTGTTGGGGCTAACTTTGCACGATTCATGTGGATTTTCACAAACACATCATGTATGCAATCTTTGATTAATTCTTTGTCTGAAGTATATAATAGTCCGAATCGAAACAGATCTTGCACCGTTCGATTATAGATTTGGGTATACGCACTCGAATCTCCCTTGAGAAACCTTTTCCATAAAAGGGAGTCGGAAAGAGTGTGTATATCTGGTTTCATTGTAATAAGTATGTTTGATTTACAAGGACAAAAATAAAACAATAAATCAAAAAAAGCCCATCTTTATTAAAATATTAATTACGGATGGGCTGAACTTTTCAGATTTTACTTCAATGGCTTGCCTTTACTCCCTCGAATGTCATCTTTATGGGTTTTATTTTTCCATCTTTATCAAAGTACATACGGTCAACGCAGGTCACACGAGCGTTTCCATCCGTTTCACCCAATGGATGGCGATGATAAATGATGTACCATTCATCCTCTCCCGGCCCTTTTACAACTGAATGATGACCGGCACCTGTTCCAATATTGGGATCTCTCTGTAATATTTTTGCTTCTCTTTTGAAGGGTCCGAACGGTGAGTCGGCAATGGCATAAGCAACACAATAATCCGGTCCGGTCCAACCGCCTTCCGACCACATAAAATAGTATTTTCCGTTACGTTTCAACATAAAAGGTCCCTCTACATATTTTTCGGGGGTTACTTCCTTATAAAGGGTACCATCTTCAAACGGTACAATACTCAACAAGTCCGGGGCCAGTTTCACCATATTACAATGTCCCCAGCCACCATAATACATATAATATTGTCCGTCATCGTCTTTGTAAACAAACTGATCGATCGGTTGCGCACCATTTACAAATTTATCAATCAGAGGTTTGCCTAACGCATCTTTAAATGGTCCGGCAGGATTGTCGGCCACAGCTACACCAATACCGCCCAGTTCATTATTGCTTTGGATATCATTCGCACCGAAGAATATATAATATTTATCATTCGCATGAATCACGGCAGGTGCCCACAAAGCACGTTTAAACCAACTAATATTCTCTTTTGATAACACTTTCGGGTGCTTTGTCCAGTTCACCAGTCTTTAGACGAGAAGGCATCCATGAAAGTCTGTTCGTCATAAGGCGCCGAATACGTAGGATAAATCCAGTATTCATCCCCAAATACAATTCCTTCCGGATCGGCATACCATCCCGGAAATACAGGATTGCCACTCGTCTTCGGTTGTTGATTGGCTTTTTGTCCAAATACAGACTGGGAACAGCAAATAACACTAAGAAGAATAAGGTGCTTCAGTTTCATACAATATCAATTTTAAAGTTCGTGCTGCAAAGATGAGAAAAAACAACTAGAAAATTCAATAAATACGAACCAATTAAGGATAAATACTAACCAATCTGCAAAAAAAAGATGATTTATCAAGATTTTATGCTTTCTTTGCAATATTATTATTAAGTAAAAAATACCATGAGAAGCAGATTGTTATTCTTAACCGTACTTTTAATAATTATTTGTGCATCCTGTCAACCCAAGAAGAAAACAGAACCGGAAAAGGAAACCGTAACAGGAGCTACATATACAAATCCGCTACGTGAAAGAGGAGCTGAACCATGGGCTGTTTTTATGAAGGAAAATATTATTATACGCAAGGCTCTGAAAGCAGAATCATGCTCTGGGAGACCAGTGATATTACAAATTTGAATGACAGTCTTAGAAAGCCGGTATGGATACCAACCGATCCAAGCAATTCCCATCACTTATGGGCCCCCGAAATGCATCGCATCAACAACAAATGGTATATTTACTTCGCAGCAGACGATGGTAATATGGACAATCACCAGATTTATGTGATTGAAAACGAGGCTGATATTCCTACAGAGGGTAAGTTTGTCATGAAAGGGCGCATACCGACCGACAAAGATAACAACTGGGCAATTCATGCGAGTACTTTCGAACACAACGGACAGCGTTACATGATTTGGTGCGGATGGCAAAAACGAAGAATTGACAGCGAGACACAATGTATTTACATCGCTTCGATGGAAAATCCGTGGACTCTTTCTTCCGACAGAGTTCTGATTTCCAAACCTGAATATGAATGGGAGTGTCAATGGGTGAATCCCGATGGCAGCAAAACAGCCTATCCGATCCATGTGAACGAAGCACCTCATTTCTTCCAGCCGAAGAATAAAGATAAGTATGCATTTTTTATTCCGCCAGTGGTAGCTGGACTCCCTATTATTGTGTAGGATTACTAACAGCAGACGCCAATGCCAACCTGTTGGATCCTGCTTCCTGGAAGAAACATCCGACACCCGTATTTCAGCAGGAACCGGAGAATGAAGTTTTTGGCCCCGGCGGCAGTTCTTTCGTCTCTTCACCGGATGGAAAGGAATGTTATATGCTTTATCATGCCCGTCAGATACCGAATGATGCTCCGGGTGCAATGGACTCACGTACTCCCCGTTTACAAAAATAGAGTGGGACAAAGATGGGATGCCTGTACTGGGAATACCGGATAAAACCGGAACAATATTGCCCAAACCATCAGGAACAAAAATAGCTGAAAAATAACAAAAACATTGATTCATACGATTCAGCAGTCAAACGCTAATTAACATGAACCCATAAAGGACAAAAACTGACCATCACTTCCATTCTCTATTACCCGAAGCCGCTTTATACGGGACTTTATATAAAAAAGAAGAGAATTTGCTGTTTTTTGAACGGTAATTTTCCTTTATTCACTTTTAATTCCCCTTTCTTTGCAATATCCTTTTAATAGAATTTATATCTAATAACTAACTATATTTTTATACCATGAACATGAAAAAGAATTTTCTAACAATGCTGCTTGCATTGGCTTTATGCAGTTCGACTTTTGCTCAATGGAAACCTGCCGGTGGCAAAATCAAAACATCGTGGGGAGAACAGCTTGACCCTAAAAACGTATTGCCGGAATATCCGCGTCCTATCATGGAGCGCAACGACTGGAAAAACCTGAACGGGCTTTGGAAATATGCAATCACTCCCAAAGGTACTCCTGCACCTGCCACTTACCAAGGTGATATTCTTGTTCCTTTTGCCGTAGAATCGTCTTTATCAGGCGTAGGCAAAATGATAAACGAGAAAGAAGAACTGTGGTACCAACGTACTTTCGACGTTCCTTCTGCCTGGCGTGGTAAACAAATCCTGTTGCATTTCGGAGCAGTAGACTGGAAAGCAGAAGTTTGGGTGAATGATGTAAAAGTAGGCGAACACACAGGCGGATTTACTCCTTTCTATTTCGATATTACTTCTGTACTTAATAAAGGAAATAATGACCTGGTGGTAAAAGTATGGGACCCTTCAGATCGTGGCGAACAACCCAGAGGAAAGCAAATAGCAAACCCTCATGGCATTTGGTACACTCCGGTTACAGGTATCTGGCAAACAGTGTGGTTGGAACCGGTTGCAACACAATACATCACTAACCTGAAAACTACTCCCGATATTGACAACAATTCTGTTAAGGTAGAAGTTGCTGCCAATACGACCTCCGCAGACAAAGTGGAAGTAAAAGTATTCGATGGCAAAAACCTTGTAGCCAAAGGCGCAGCGTTGAACGGAGTACCTGTTGAACTGGCAATGCCTGCTAATGCTAAACTGTGGTCTCCGGACTCTCCTTCCTCTACAATATGGAAGTGACTCTGTATAAAGACGGAAAAGCAATAGACCAGGTAAAGAGTTATACGGCTATGCGTAAATATTCTATCCGCAAGGGTCAAAATGGCATCACTCGCCTGCAATTGAACAACAAAGACTATTTCCAGTTCGGCCCGCTCGACCAGGGATGGTGGCCTGACGGTTTGTATACTGCACCAACAGACGAAGCATTGGTTTATGACTTGAAGAAGACGAAAGACTTCGGCTACAACATGGTACGTAAGCACGTCAAAGTAGAACCTGCACGCTGGTACACTCATTGCGACCAATTAGGATTGATCGTATGGCAAGATATGCCGAACGGTGGTCCTAGCCCACAGTGGCAGGCACGCAATTATTTCAACGGTACAGAAGTGATTCGTTCTGCTGCTTCCGAAGCTAACTACCGCAAAGAGTGGAAAGAAATCATCGACTGTCTGTATTCTTATCCGAGTATCGCCGTATGGGTTCCTTTCAATGAAGCATGGGGACAATTCAAGACTCCGGAAATCGTAGCATGGACTAAAGAATACGATCCTAGCCGCCTGGTGAATCCTGCCAGCGGTGGTAATCACTATACTTGTGGCGATATTCTCGACCTTCACCACTATCCGGGCCCGAACATGTTCCTTTACGATCCGAGACGTGCTACCGTATTGGGTGAATATGGAGGTATCGGCTTGGTAGTAGAAGGAAACACTTGGGTGAATGACAAGAAAACTGGGTTATGTGAAGTTCAATACATCGGACGAAGTAACAAACGAATACATTAAATATGGCAAACATCTGTTGGAATTAATCCGGAAAGGATTCTCTGCTGCCGTATATACCCAGACAACAGACGTGGAAGGTGAAATCAACGGTCTGATGACTTATGACCGTAAAGTTATCAAGATGAATGAAGCTAAAGTCAGAGAAATCAACCAACAGATCTGTAACTCTCTGAATAAATAATAAATAGAATAATACTCTTTTCCTTGTTGAAACTAAAACAGCACCTCTGACGTCTATTCAGGGTGCTGTTTTTTATATTCATATTCTTTTTCAGAAATGCTTATTCTTCCTGCATGAAGATCTTTACCTGATTCCAACTATTCTTCGTATCATTCGATACTTTTTCACCAGGAGTAGAACGGCCATTCTCTACATATTGCTTCATAGCCCGTTTCATTTCTTTCACCTCATTTTCGTAACGCTTATCACCGATAATGTTTTCTTTTTCCGAAGGATCTTTCACGATATCAAACAATTGCATCGGAGGGAACTTCGCCACATCAGAAGGTTTGACAGGATAAGAAAAGCCACCCGAACCTCCGTAGAACACCAATTTCAGTTGGGAAGTACGCAAAGACAAATACCCCTCTCCCGCTTCGTGCACCAAGTCTTTACGCGCAGAAGCACCTTTCTTACTCAATATCGGCCACATGCTGTAACTGTCAACAGCTTCTTCTGTCTCCAAATTGTGGTTAAGCATTTGGGCAAAAGTGGCATAAAAGTCTACCAATGAGACTAGAGAGTTGTTTGTCTCTTTCCCATATTTTCCTTTCCAGGAGACAATAAGGGGAATTCTGTGTCCGCCTTCGTAAATATCGCTTTTGTAGCCTCTGTAGATGTAACTAGGAAAATGTCCTTTCTTTTCCATATCTTTCACGCCGATATAACCGGCACACCCATTATCCGAAGCAAAGACAATGATGGTATTATCCAGTTGTTTATTCTTCTTCAATGTTTTTACGATTTGGCGCACCATGTCGTCTATCATGACTACGAAATCGCCATAAGGACCGATACTGGTTTTGCCCTGAAACTCTTTCGAAGGCAATATAGGGGTGTGAGGAGCAGTAATAGGCAAATATAAAAAGAATGGTTTCTTGCTGTCTTTCTGCTCATTGATATAGTTCAGGCTATGACGAATGATGTTGGGAAAACATTCTTCCGGCTTGAAATCGGCTCCTGCCATTCCTCCGTGCATCAGTAATGCCAGATTCTTTTTCTGGGGTTCTATCACATGATCGGGGATAGAGGTTGCTTTGTTATTTTCCACATAAACATAGGGAGAAATATCCAATGACGCGGGTATGCCGAAATAGTAATCAAATCCCCTGTCGGTAGGTCCGTTCTTGATCGGAAGCGAGAAATCTATATCTTTCATACTTCTGCCATTGTTCGTATATCCCAATCCCAGCCTAAATGCCATTTACCGATACAAGCGGTATTATAGCCACTCGCTGAAAACATTTGCGCGATGGTACGACGTTCAGGATCAATCATTGCAGCGAATCGCCATCAAGACCACCTCGTTTCAGCTTGGTTCGCCACGGATATCTTCCGGTCAGAAGAGAATATCTGGAAGGAGTGGATAAAGCGGAAGAAGCATGGGCATCCGTAAAGGCAATCCCGTGCTCGGCCAGTTTGTCAATGTTAGGAGTATGGATTTTAGATTCGGGATTAAAGGCCGAGATGTCTCCATAACCCAAATCATCCGCCAATATAAATACGATATTGGGCGTTTGCGCTTTTACAGCAGCAGCTGTAAGAAGTGCAGAGGAGATTGTGATTAGTTTATTCATATATTGAATGTATTAAAGCTATAGTTTATGTATGATATAACCTATCTCTTCATGTTTTCCAACCGACATGCCGGATTATCTGACTGACATCTCAATCGTTCCACTCCAGTAGACAAGTCCTTTCACTCCAGTGAACGAATCTATGCACCCTAGTGAACAGCCCTCGTCACTCTAGTGGAACGATGGAGATGCTCTATCAATAACTGGACGATAACGAATGAAAAACATGCCGGCATAGGGTTGTTCGAATGATAAGTACCTTTCATCTGTTTTCAATGTAAATAAGATCAGCAACCATCGTCTATGCAGTCATCATGAGAAATGTATGAGAAATGCAGGATGAATACAGGCAGATGTATGAGAAATCATTGAAAAACGAATGAGAAATAGCCGTTTTTTCGTTAAAACATCTGTAAAAAGTATGAGAAATGCCTGTATGGAAAGCATTTCTCATACTATATATCATTGATTATAAATCATTATCTAGATTTTATGAGAAATGAGAAATAAAAAAGATAAATCTCTTTCAGCGAGCAACAAGCGGTAGCATTACGAATATTATACATTGGCTGCTTTCTTCTGCCTATTCTTAGGAGCACGCGGCCGGTCTTTATCAGCTCCGGTATCATTTTGCTGTTTCATCCATTTTTGCAGTTCCATCGTCAGTTCTGCCTTCTTCTTACTATATTTCTTCACATCCGCCAGATTATTCATTTCAAACGGATCTTTCTTGATATCATATAATTCGAACTCGGGACGATTCTTATAGCGGTTCATGATTTTATGTGCCTGATCCGTGTCCTGTGCTTTCCACGAGAGATACCATTCTGCCTTTTCAATATGCTTTTCTACGTATGTTTCCTCCGGAGTCAAGTTCCAGATTAGACGATAGCGTCCGTCTGAAATAGAACGGATTGGATATGCCGGACCTTCCGGAACATTGTTGTGAACATGATAAGCATACTTATGGTGTGTCTTTGTTTTCCCTTGAAATACATCTACCAGACTCTTTCCATCTATTACGTCAGGCACCTTTCCGCCTGCAACATCGATAAATGTAGGAAGAAGGTCTTCATATTGCACAATAGCGGAAGTCTCCGTACCGGGTTTAATGACACCTGGCCAGGAAGCCACCATCGCCGACTTGACACCGGCACTCCAATTGGTCCATTTGGCTCCGGCAAATTGCGTACCTTGCTCGGATATGAAAATGACAAGAGTGTTCTGCAGCAGATTCTTTTCTTTCAGAATCTGCATAGCATCCCCCACCTGCTGATCGAGCAGACCGACTTCCGCCAAATATCTGGCATAGTATTCACGCGTCACTTCCGTGTCGATAAACTGTGGCGGCAACTGAAGTTTCTTCCGGTCGAAAACGGAAGCGTCACCACCTGTCCAGGGAGCATGCGAATTAATAGAAGCCAAGACAAGGCAGAAAGGTTGGGAAGCATCACGTTCCATAAACTTCTCGATACCTTTGGTATGATAGTCAGTGTTTGGGCTTGTACAACCTTTGGGGAATCCCGGTACATCTTCGAACGGGAAGTTAGCCAAAGGTTTGATATGCCATTTCCCGGCCAATCCAACCCGATAACCCAAATTTCCCAGATAAGTGGGAAGAGATTTTACATCGGCATTGACCGAGCTATGGTTGGCATAACCGCATGATGCATCGGATACATACCTGTATAAACACAATGCCGGGTAGGCGTACTCATCGAAACAGAATTATACGCACTGTTGAACTTTATCCCCTGTCGAGCCAATGCATCTATATGGGAGTCTTGTTGTTGACTGCTCCGAAACAGCCTATATCGTAATAGGAACAGTCATCGGCTATGATTAATAATATATTAGGCTTCGAAGGAGTTTGGGCAAACCCATTCCCTATCGCCAATCCGCCTAAGAGGCACATGCTAATCATTGATTTTTCCATCTTGTATCATTTCAATTCATAGGGTTAACAGATTCAACGTACTACTTTCCATTCTTTAGGAGCTTTGAATCCGTCACGACCTTTACCGTAAGGTACTTCCGGTATACAAGGAGTGATCGTGTCATATTTCAGGGCAACCTCATACAAAGCTTTCACAATTTTCTCGTTTCCTGCGCTGGCATTTTTCTTTTCGTAAGGATCCGTTTTATAATCAACCAGAAGTCCTGTTTCAAATCCAGTCCCGGTTTCATACCTTTTCTTATCAGTTTATAGTCTTTATTGACTACTGCTCCGTGTCCCAGATAAAAATCGCGGTCGATACAGGCCTTTTTACCGTTTAATACAGGGAGGATGCTGATACCGTCATATTCACGTTTCGGACGGCTGTGATCTCCTACCAAATCTTTCAATGTGGGAACAAGGTCAACAAAACCTGTCACCTGTGAACTCAAGTTCTTATATTGTTTCTCTGCCTTCTTCCAATAAAGAACAGCCGGTGCATGTACCCCTCCATCCCACTCGTCGAATTTATGTCCACGCAAAGGTCCTGATGAGGATCCCGGAACACCGGCAGTGCCGTTATCACTAAAGAAGATAAAGAAAGTGTTGTCCATAATTCCTTTCTTCTTCAAGGCATCTACAATAGCACCGATTCCCCTGTCCATACAAGAAACCATTGCACTGTAAGTCGCTTTTTTCTGTTCTTTCGGTGTCAGGCTGTCGAAATTGTCTGTATAGAGTTTTATATCTTTTTCCTGTGCCTGCAAAGGTGTATGAGGTGCATTATAGGCCACATACAACATAAACGGACCTTCTTTCTCGTATGCATCGATACAGCGGATGGCTTCTTTGGTTATCAATTCGGTAGAATATCCTTTGTCATGGCAGGTTTCCCAGTCGTTGTGCCAGTCCAGTTCACCTTCACGCGTCAGGTCGAAATAATCTATCGCACCGTTCAGATGACCATAGAAGTGTGAAAATCCCCTATTCATCGGATAATGCACTTTCTTGGTATGTCCCAGATGCCACTTACCAATAATGGCTCTGTTCTTATATCCGTTACGTGCCAGCATATCGGCCATCGTTTCTTCATTCTCATCCAGTCCGTCCTCACGCCAGGGCGGAATAACAGCCGAACGAACACCAAACCGGTTCGGGTAACGTCCCGTCATCAGTCCCGCACGGGTAGGCGTACTGATGGGAGAAGTGTAAAAGCGTTCGAGTTCCACTCCTTCGCCCACCAAAGCATCCAGACAGGGAGTCTTGATTTCACTACCATGAAACCCTACATCTCCCCAACCCAAATCGTCGGCCAATACAATCACAATATTAGGACGCTCTGTCTGCGCATGAAGAAATGCCGGAAGCAGAGTACATCCACAAAGCAAACCAAAAAATTCTTTTTTCATGATATACGATTTATAAATTACATTCTGTGTTTTATTCGTTTTGATGTGTGACGGCTTATTTTCTCTTTCCCGGCATGTGTTCGAAGGCACGCATCTCGGTAGGTTGTCCTTCGTCTCCACAATCCTTCATCCAGCGTTTCAACTCTTTATCCAAGCGGCTGATGGTAGAAGCTTGTTTCGCGTCCTCCGCCAGATTTTTCATACAATACGGGTCGTTCTTCACATCATACAATTCGATAGCCGGACGATGCTGGTATTTAGTCGTCATCGCTTTTGCATGACTATCCGTTTCCGCCAGACTTTTCCACTCTTTAAACAAAGGAGATTTTGTTTCAACATTCTGGAAAGTAGCTTCCGGGGTGAGATTGACAATATATCTGTATCGGCCGTCGTATACCGAACGGATGCCATAATAAGGCGATCCGGCATTGATGCCTCTCGTGGTCTGAAGGGAGAAAGAATATTTCTTGTGTGCTTTCTTCTTGCCTGTCAATACCGGTTTGAAACTTTCGCCATCCACTTTCGCCTGCGGTTTTCCTCCTATTATGTCGACAAAAGTAGGGACAATATCTACATATTCCACCAATGCGTCACTTACGCTTCCCGGCTTAACCACTCCCGGCCAACGAACGATACAGGCAGAGTGTACCCCCGCATCATAACAAGTCCATTTGGCAAAAGGCAGGCTGTTGCCTTGTTCACTCAAATATACGACAACTGATTTATCCGTCATCTTTTCCTTATCTAAAATAGAAAGGACATTGCCGAATTCCTGATCCATATAATTGATCTCTGCCAGATAATGGGTAAACAACTCGCGAGTCTGGGGAATATCTACATACATAGGAGGCAGCGTCAGTTTGTCCGCATTAAATTGAGAGGCATCGCCTTATTCCAGGGAGTATGCGGTTGATTGGAGGCTACAAACAGACAGAAAGGTTCGCCTTTCGCCTTGCAATCGGAAATAAATTTCTGGATTGCTTCAAAATTCAAGTCCCCACCTTTCAAAGGAGGTACATAAAGGTCGAAAGGAAATACTGATTTCGGGGCAATATGCGATTTCCCGATCAATGCGACTTTATAACCCAACGGTTGCAGGTGGTGTACAACGCTCAATGTTCCTTCATTGGCACAAGTATGATTGGGGTAAGCTCCGCTGCGTACAGGCCACAAACCGGTATATAGATTGTGCCGGGTAGGCGATGACATCGGAACAGCCTGATAGGCTTGTGTGAAACGTACTCCCTGTGTGGCAAAGCGATCGATATTCGGAGTTTTCGAATCAACACTGCCATAACAGCCCAAGTCATAATGAGAACAATCGTCGGCTATGAACAATAGGAAGTTCGGTTTTTCCGTTTGCTGGGCGAAAGACAGGCTGGTAGCTCCCAAGGCTACGGATGCACTTAATAGTAATTTATTCATTTTGTGTTCCTCCTTTATTTATTTCTTCGGATGTTTAGGTAATACAAAGTTTGAATTCGCCCATTTCTCCCATTCGGCAACTAACTTGGTAAGCACTTCAGGGTGCTGTTCTGCCAGATTGTTACGTTCGGTACGGTCTTTAACCACATCGTACAATTCCCATTCTTTTCCTTTTTCGTCGCGGATTGCTTTCCAGTTTCCCCAGCGGATCGCTCTATTGTTCTGATGTTCCCAATACATATATTCATGGATAGAGTCTGCTTTCTTTTGAATAGCAGGGAAAAGGCTACTGCCTACCAATGGATATATTTTGTTTCCACCGTGATAAGTTTCCGGATAGGCGGCTCCTGTTGCTTCCAGGATGGTCGGCATAATGTCCGGCAGATAACCGGGAACACGGCACCATTCACCTTTCTTATTCTTCAGATTGCTTTTCCACGACACGATGAGAGGGGTAGAAATACCTCCTTCATAAGAACGGCATTTGTATTTACGGAACGGAGTATTGGAAACCTGTGCCCATGCTCTTCCGTAAGAAGGGAACACGCTACAAGCCGGATTGTTGATTTCAGACACTTTCCCGCCTCCCAATTCAGCGTATGGCTCGGCACAAGCACCGTTATCGGACAAGAACATAACAAGCGTATTATCCAATTTATGATTCTTCTTCAGGTAGTCCAGCAGTTTTCCTACATTATAATCTACACAATGCACCTGCGCTGCATAAACGGCCATCCGGTAGGCTACTTCATCTTTTTCCTTCTCTGTCAGCTCGTCCCATTTCCGATTTTCCCATTCGGCAAACTCTGTATTCGAGTCGATAATTCCCAACTTAGCCATCCGCTTCCGTCTTGCTTCACGAATTTCATCCCATCCTTCTCACGATAGATCTTCGTGAATTTTTGAATGTCTTCTTCTTTTGCCTGCAACGGCCAGTGAGGAGCGTTAAATGCCAGATATAGGAAGAAAGGTTTATCATCTTTCTGCTCATCAACAAAGCGAATCGCGTAATCGGTAAATGCATCTGTTGTATAATAAGGTGCTTCCGGCTCCGGAAGTTTTGTGTTGTCAAGGGTCAAGCCGCGTCCTCCCGATGGACGGAGATAGCTGCAAGCTCCTGCCAAAATTCCGTAGAAGCGTTCAAATCCCCGTTGCAAGGGCCACTTTTCTTCTCCATGCATTCCCAGATGCCATTTACCTGCCATATAGGTATGGTAGCCGCCTTCTTTCAGAACTTCGGCTATTGTGACACAATTGCGGTTGAGGAATCCTTTGTATCCGGGTACACCCCAATCATTCGGACTCTTCTGGCCAGGATTTTTAAACGGGTCTTCGGACATCTGACCGATACCTGCCTGATGTTGATATAGCCCTGTCATTAAACTGGCCCGGGCGGGGCATGAACGTGAAGTGTTGTAGAATTGTGTGAAACGTACTCCTTTGGATGCCAACGCATCAATATTAGGGGTCAGTATTTCTCCACCGTAGCAGCCGATATCGGAATAACCCATATCATCTACCATAATCAGTACGACATTCGGCTTCTCTTGTGCCGAACAAAACGATGCCATCAGTAAGGGGGCAGTCATTAAGAAATTCTTCTTTACCATAGTATTATCAATTATCTGGAAAACAAAAGTAGAGAAGTTTAAGGAAAAGGAAGGAAAAATGCTAATCAATAAAGAACAAAATCAGGTATATATGATACCAAACAGGTATACAACGCTTTTGTGAACTTTTATTTTTACTATGAATAGTTTTTTTCCTTTATTGAACAATAAGTTTTCTATTTTCAGGCCAATATGTTCTAACTTTGTACGCTAGTTAAAAAACCTACTAAGATGAAAAACAAACGAATTACTTTTCTTCTTTCTTTTTGCTTACCATTAGCAATAGCATGGGGGGAAATACCTCCTGCTAAAACTGTATTTACACAATACATGAACCAGGCACAAACATTTGCCAACAACTTTCCACGGGAGAAAGCCTATTTACATTTCGACAACACGAGTTATTATGTTGGAGATACGATCTGGTTCAAGGCTTATGTCACTCTCGCTGAAAAGCAGACTTTCAGTCCGATCAGCCGCCCCCTGTATGTGGAACTGGTGGATCAGACAGGACATATAACAGATAAACAAATCATCAAACTGACGCAGGGAGAAGGGAACGGACAATTCATTCTTCCCCGTTCCATGTTATCCGGCTATTATGAGGTACGTGCCTATACCCGCTGGATGCTTGCTTTCAACGAACCGCAGTATTTCTCACGTACTTTCCCGATTTATCAACTTGCGAATAGTGATAAGCTGGAACGTAGTATCACAACTTACGAACTTAGTTCGTCGATGGAGAACCGTCCATCAGAAACAAAGGAGAAGTTGAGTGTGCGTTTTTTTCCCGAAGGAGGGCAATTAGTGGAAGGAGTGACTTCGCAAGTGGCTTTCAAGGCGGAGAGTAAAAACGAAGGGAATATAGAATTGTCAGGAACGATCTATACCAAAGAAGGAGCAGAAATCACTTCTTTCGAGACTTTGCACGATGGAATGGGGCATTTTGAATATACGCCTTCTGCACAACCGGCTGTTGCCAAAGTCGATTTTCAAGGAAAGAAATATGAATTTACCCTTCCACAGGCGTTGCCTAACGGGTATGTATTGAGTACTGTCAACAATGCCGGTGCCCTTTTGGTGAAAGTATCCTGCAATGCCGCTACTCCTCAAGATACATTGGCTGTATTTATCAGTCATCAGGGACGGCCGTATGTTCATCAATTGATTAGTTGCCGGGCGGACGCTCCACAAGAGTTCATTCTGCCTACCCGCAAACTACCGGCAGGCGTACTGCAAGTCAGCCTCATCAACCGAGCTGGTAATACGTTATGCGAGCGTTTTGTCTTTTCCAACCCACGTGCTCCTCTACAACTATCCGCAGAGGGACTGAAAGAGGTGTATACTCCCTACGCTCCTATTCGTTGTGAGTTACAGGTAAAGAATGCCAAAGGAGAACCGGTATCGGGAGATGTATCGGTCAGTATCCGGGATGCCGTCCGGTCAGATTATCTGGAGTATGATAACAACATTTTCACTGATTTGCTGTTAACATCTGATTTAAAAGGATATATCCATCAGCCCGGTTATTATTTTGCATCGCCGTCTCCCCGGAAGCAAACGGAACTGGATATATTATTAATGGTGCATGGATGGCGTAAATATGACATGAGCAAGCCATTTCTACTGCTCCTTTCACTCCGTTGCAGTTACCGGAAGCTCAATTAGTGTTGAACGGACAGGTTAAATCAACGATCCTCAAAAATAAACTGAAAGATATAGCGCTTAGTGTGATAGTGAAGAAAGATGACCAATTTATCACCGGAGGAACCGTGACCGATGAAAACGGTCGTTTCACCATTCCTGTAGAAGACTTTGAAGGAACCACGGAAGCGGTGATCCAAACCCGGAAAGTCGGTAAAGAACGCAACAAGGATGCATCCATCCTGATCGACCGTAATTTCTCACCTGCTCCCCGGGCCTACGGTTACAAGGAGCTTCATCCTGAATGGAAGGACTTGACCCACTGGCAACAAAAAGCCGAGAATTTTGATTCTCTATACATGGATTCTATCCGGAAAGTAGAAGGACTTTATGTATTGGATGAAGTGGAAATAAAAAGCAAACGCCGGCAAGGAAGTAATATGGCTACTAAAATCAATGAGAAAAGCATCGACGCTTATTACGACGTACGCCGCTCTGTAGATTTATTACGTGACAATGGGAAGATTGTCACAACTATTCCGGAATTAATGGAAAAGTTAAGTCCGCAATTCGATTGGGATCGTAGCAATGACAAGCTTACTTATCGGCAGAAACCGATCTGCTATATTATGGATAACCACATTTTATCCGAGACAGAAACTCAAATGATGTTGACCGAAGTGGATGGATTGGCTTCTATCATCATCAGCAAAGGAACCGGAGGCATTGATGACGACATCATCCAGAATACAAAAATGTCTGAAGTAACCGATAGCACGGGAGTGGATATCAGCAAACTGGATAAATACAGTGTTTTCTACCTGATTCCCCTACCCAGACGCGATGTATTGAACAAAAGTCAGACTGCCGTACTTGGTACCCGGCAAACAGTCATTCAGGGATATACTCATGCACTGGAATATTATTCACCTGCCTACCCGACCAAGGAATTGTATATGGATAAAGTAGACAAAAGACGGACGCTCTACTGGAATCCGTCTGTACGGACAGATGAAAATGGAAAAGCTGTGATTGAATGTTATAATAACCAATATTCCACTCCGGTGATTATTCAGGCGGAAACGATGAGTAAGGATGGACAAATAGGAAGTATGAAGTATTCTACAATCGGGCAAGCGGAGCAATAGTTCTTGTTGTAGATAACCTCATAGCCGATATTATTAATGGGGATGAAGTTATTCCTGATCCGGAATCCTTCATCCCCATTATTCTTTCAATGTTTCTATTCATTCCGTTTTAAATGGAATGACAGTTATTTCTTTTTCTGTCCCGGGTAAGGTTCTACCATGCAACGCTTAGCCCATGCTTCGTATGCTTTTGACATTTCTGCCACCTTCTCCGGATATTTAGCAGCCAGATCATGTTGCTCGCTCCGGTCTTCATTCAAATTGTACAATTCCCATTGAGAGTTATTTTTCGGGCGAACCAGTTTCCAGCATCATTGGAAAGAAAAGCACGTTCGTTGAAGTGTTCAAAGCCCAGATAGTCGTGTCCCTTGCGATGTCCGGTCTTGAAGATAGGAAGTAAGCTCTTTCCTTCCATTGGAAGAATATCACGTCCTTTGTAGGTAGTTGGATATTCAGCATCCGCTAAA
>ENA-OQDE01000381-OQDE01000381.1-human-gut-metagenome-genome-assembly--contig:-NODE-381-length-27484-cov-1.838506_pt1 | contig 27484 bp, 38 predicted proteins | sample MGYA00242768_ERZ504595 | MGnify/ENA primary metagenome ERZ504595 (study PRJEB26092, sample SAMD00036307) | human gut metagenome | host: Homo sapiens | study: EMG produced TPA metagenomics assembly of... | reverse complement strand
ATTGTTACGCAGATCGGCGTCAACCAGATACGCATCCGCATACTGTGCGCGAAAAGCCTGTACGTCCACGACGCATTCAGACGGCTAAGCGTATCTTTAACGTTAGAGGCCACATAGTCCGAGATATCGTCCTGTGTGGTGCCTGGGTTATCAGAGACAAAGCCCGCCACCATCAAATAGCTGCTACTGGACTTTTCAACACTGATCCCCTGCTGCTGTACTTCCTGCGGCAGCAACGGTGTGGCGAGCTGGAGTTTGTTCTGCACCTGCACTTGCGCGATATCTGGATCGGTCCCGGACTGGAAGGTAAGGGTAATTGTCACGCTACCGGCGGAATCGCTGGTGGAGGACATATACATCAGGTTATCGATACCGTTCATATTCTGTTCGATAACCTGCGTCACCGTATCCTGCACGGTCTGCGCATCAGCGCCCGGATAGTTTGCCGAAACAGAAACTGCAGGCGGCGCAATGGTTGGGTATTGGGCGACGGGCAATTGTAGGATCGCCAGTACACCCGCCATCATCAGAATAATGGCCAGCACCCATGCAAATATCGGTCGTCGAATAAAAAAGTTTGCCATGTCAGATTGCCTTACTTCGATGCAGAATCTGCGGGGGTATCGGTAGTGGCTTTAACCTGCTCTCCCGGACGCGCTTTTGCAGGCCGCTGACAATGACTTGATCGCCAGATTTCAGCCCTTCGCTAATCAACCATTTATCGCCAATCGCCTGGCTGGCAACGACAGGGCGCGCTTCAACCTGACTTTTATCGTTAACAATCAGCACGGTTGCATCACCACGCGGTGTGCGGCTAACGCCTTGTTGCGGGATAAGAATGGCATCAGATTGGACGCCTTCATCAATCCGTGCGCGCACAAACATACCAGGTAAAAGCGTATGTTGCGGGTTAGGGAAGACGGCACGTAGGGTTATGGAGCCGGTGCTTTCATCAACGGTAACATCGGAGAATTGCAGCGTACCTTTCAGGGGATAGGTTTGACCGTTCTCCATGACCAACTCTACGTTGCTGGCGGCGTTTTCCTTATGCAGATTTCCTTGCTCTACGGATTGCTTCAGCCTCATAAAATCGTTGCTGGATTGGGTCACATCAACGTAGATAGGATCGAGCTGCTGGACAGTCGCCAGTTCGGTCGTTTGCCCATTAGTGACAAGAGCGCCTTCGGTCACAGTCGATTTGCCGATACGTCCACTAATTGGCGCAGTCACTTTGGTATAAGCGAGATTGATGCGAGCGCTTTCGACCGTGGCTTTTGCGGCAATCACGGCGGCATCGGCCTGGCGAGCATCAGCAATGGCCTGGTCGTACTCCTGCTGACTGATGTATTTCGTACCCACGAGCGGAACGTAACGTTTTACCGTCAAATGCGCGATGGCGGCGGCGGCTTCACTTTTCGCCAGTTCGCCTTTCGCGCTGTCATAATTTGCCTGATAGGTCGCGGGATCGATCTGGTACAGGGACTGGCCTGCTTGCACATCGCTGCCTTCAGTGAAATTGCGATTCAGTACGATCCCGCTAACCTGTGGGCGAACTTCGGCTATACGATAAGCATTGGTGCGGCCTGGTAATTCAGTCTTAACTTCTAACGGGGCCGTTTTTACAATATGAACGGTAACCTGCGGTTCACCGACGTGAGCTTTCTCTTCTCCCTTATCGTTACAACCGGCGATTAAAGCCGCGGAGATCAGAATAAAGGAGGGCAGGAGGAAAAACCTGGCATGTTTCGTCATTACTATTCCTCAAAAAACCAAAAGCGCGTTATTTACCCAAAAAGGCAACGCGTTAACTCGCAGAAAGAAAAATACAGTTCGCTATCCTACAAATTATCATTCGTCGATGTAAGGAATAGTTATGAATACTGGCGTCTCAAGGCACATAAACACAAAAAAAAAGATTAATATTCTACTGTTTTATTTTGACGCGGGTTGAAAGAGGTAGAATCAAATCCTCGTAAATTGAAATATATATTGATAAAGTGAATGTATTTTAGGTAAATAATAAGCGTTATTTATTTGACGATTTATAGCAACTCAATATTAGCCTCTCGTATAAATACACATTAGGTGATAGATTAACCTTCGCTATTTTCTCACCCTGTGTCGAATATATTTATTTCCTGAATAATTAATCATGGCAAAAAGAACCAAAGCCGAAGCTCTGAAGACCCGGCAAGAACTGATTGAAACTGCCATCGCCCAGTTTGCGCAGCATGGCGTAAGCAAGACGACGCTCAACGACATTGCCGACGCCGCTAACGTTACGCGTGGCGCTATCTACTGGCACTTCGAGAACAAGACCCAACTGTTTAATGAGATGTGGTTGCAACAGCCTTCATTGCGGGAGTTAATCCAGGATCACTTGACTGCTGGGTTAGAGCATGACCCGTTTCAGCAATTGCGTGAAAAATTGATTGCTGGCTTGCAATATATTGCCAAAATTCCCCGCCAGCAGGCGTTGCTGAAAATCTTATATCACAAATGTGAATTTAATGATGAGATGCTGGCAGAGGGAGTGATACGCGAAAGATGGGTTTTAATCCGCAGACTCTCCGCGAAGTATTGCAGGCATGTCAGCAACAAGGTTGTATAGCAAATAATCTCGATTTAGATGTTGTGATGATTATTATTGATGGTGCCTTCAGCGGAATTGTTCAAAACTGGTTAATGAATATGGCGGTTATGATCTTTATAAACAAGCACCCGCACTGGTCGATAACGTATTAAGAATGTTCATGCCAGATGAAAACATAACGAAATTAATTCATCAAACGAATGAATTAAGTGTCATATAAATTCACATTCTGTCCTGAAAATTCAGTTCATCACAGTTAACCAGTTTTAGTGGATTAACTGAGTTCATATTGCGGCATTTGTCTGTTTCTGTTGCCAGCAGTTCAATCCACTGCATCAGTAAAGTATCAAACAGAAAAACGAAGACAGCGAAAACGACGAGCCACCAATACTTGCGAATCATTACCTGAGCCTGTGCATGTTTAACCAAGTCTGGCAGGAAATATACACGAAATGAATAATCTGAAAACCAGGCTTACACTTCCTTTACTTTGCAATGAGATCGGGGTCAACTTCGCTTAACCTGCTTCGTTTTGACAGGTTGCCGGTCTTTCTTTTTTTCACTTTCGCCAGTTCTTCCGCAGAGTAATGCGACGCAACATCCAGCCGTCGAAGCCCCATTTTGATGTACTCGCTGTTGATCTCAATACCAATGAATTTCGCCCACTGGCGACGGCTACGGCACCGGTAGTAAAGCTACCGGCAAACGGGTCGAGAACGATATCGCCTGGGTTGGAAGAGGCGAGAATAATGCGTTTCAGTAAGGCTTCCGGTTTTTGCGTCGGGTGATTCTCATATTCATCCATTAAATAACGCACGCGCGGAAAATCCCAGACGTTACCCGGTACTTTTTGATGATTGTAAGGCTGTGGAGGATTTTTGCGATAATCGATCAACGCGCGCTGCGATCCGGTTTTGGCTTCTACCAGAATAGCATCACCGTTGAACGTGTAGTTCTTTGCGTCTTTCACCATCATCAGGATGGGTTCGTACATGGAGCCGTAGTGTTTTTTCGCCTGCACTCCAGAACTGTCATATGACCAGACGATGCGACTTTTGATGGTAAAAAGCTTGCGGCACTGGAGATCGATAAAGGGCATGTTTTCCGTGCTGTTCATGATGTACATGCTGCCCTGCTTTTTCAGAACGCGGTGGCACTCTGCAATCACTTCAAACAGCCAGTCGATAAACAGATCTTCTTTCCAGGCTTCGATCAGACCATCAAAATTTTTACCGATGTTATACGGTGGGTCGGCAAAGATCAGATCGACACTTTCGGCGGGGATCTTTTTAAGTTCGGTTAATGCATCACCCTGGATGATGGTCTTTGCTTCATTACCAAATCGGGTCGGTTCACATCCTGTTCTCATGGTCACTCCCTTTGTGACACCTATAAAAAAGGCGCTTCCCCATGCCGAGTAGCGCCTTTTTAATCAAGCATTTAGCTAACCTGAATTAGTTCATGCCGTATTTTTTCAATTTTTTACGCAGCGTACCACGGTTGATGCCCATCATCAGCGCAGCACGGGTCTGGTTACCACGGGTGTATTGCATCACCATGTCCAACAGGGGCTGTTCTACTTCAGCCAGTACCAGCTCATAGAGGTCATTCACATCCTGACCGTTCAGTTGAGCAAAATAGTTCTTCAGTGCCTGTTTAACCGAGTCACGCAGGGGTTTTTGGGTTACCTGATCCTGAGAGTTAACGGTAGAAACGGTCAGTACGTCAGAATTTACGCGTTGTTCGAACATAGTTCTGTCAGCTCTTTATTTCTGTTTACGCAAAATTTTCGAAGTATGCCTCCAACGCCTCCAGCTGTTCGCTGGCATCCTCAATGGCGTTGAATGTGCGCCGAAACTGGTCATTTGGAGCGTGTTCCTGGAGATACCAGGAAACGTGTTTACGTGCAATTCGGTACCTTTTGCCGGACCATAAAAGTCATGCAGTTCCCGAACGTGCGCGCAAAGCAAGCGCTTAACCTCTGCCAAAGGCAGCGGGGGCAGCAACTCCCCAGTGTCCAGATAATGCTGGATTTCCCGAAAGATCCAGGGTCTTCCCTGAGCTGCGCGGCCTATCATCAGGCATCCGCCCCTGTATAGTCGAGCACAGCTCTGGCTTTAAGCGGGTCAGTAATGTCGCCATTCGCGATAACCGGAATGGAAACTTTCTGCTTAACTGCCCGAATACTGTCGTACTCAGCTTCTCCATTGAACAAACAGGCGCGTGTACGGCCATGAATGGTCAGAGCCTGAATGCCACAGTCTTCAGCCAGTTGGGCAATCTCTTCGCAGTTACGGTGTTCCGGTGCCCAGCCAGTGCGAATTTTCAGGGTAACAGGAACGTCCACTGCATTGACGACCTCGGTAAGGATCGATTTAACGACATCCGGGTACTGCAAGAGGGCTGAACCTGCGAGCTTGCGATTCACTTTTTTAGCCGGGCAACCCATATTGATATCAATAAATCTGGCACCGCTTTCCACGTTAATACGTGCTGCATCTGCCATTTCTTTCGGATCGCTACCAGCAATTTGCACGGTGCGAATACCGGGTTCATCAATGTGCACCATCCGTAAACGAGATTTGTCGCTTTCCCAAACCTGAGGGTTAGAAGACATCATCTCGGATACTGTCAATCCGGCTCCCATCTCGTAGCACAACGTCCGAAAAGGTCTGTCTGTAATGCCAGCCATGGGCGCTGCGATCAGGCGATTTCTGAGCTGATATTGTCCGATGCGCATGAGTTAAGAAATGACCATACTGTGACTGCAAGGCGGCGTATATTACGCATTTTTTGCACGAGATGAAAGGCCAAACTTTGACCAATCCTCTGAGATGGATCAAAGAATTGCATTTAAAATGAGCGTGGCGCGATAATTACTCATAAAAATCATCATATTAGAAAGTAGTGACTAAAATTTACACTCAAAGAAATTTGAGTAAGTTCTCAATTTTTCTTTATGAATGAAAATTTTGGCACGCAAATTTGCGTAAATAATCGGCAAATTAACGTGCCTTTTGTGACATCGCTCGCACTTCGCTCTGCGTCGCCATACGGCGATGCGAAGGTTAATTCTTACGACCGGTAATGCGGCACCACTCTTCTTTTTCCACGACCGGGTCCAGAGCGAAGCTGTCGGCATAAGCTTCGCAAACGCTCTCTGCCTGGCTTGCCAGAATACCGGAAAGGCCCAGCAAACCGCCTGAAACTGGCAGGACGCTGATTAACGGTGCCAGTTCACGTAATGGGCCTGCAAGGATGTTAGCGACCACCACGTCGGCTTTCATTTCTTCTGGCTGATCTTTCGGTAAGTAGAGTTCCAGACGGTCAGAGACGCCATTACGTTCCGCGTTGTCGCGGCTGGCCTGAATCGCCTGCGGATCAATATCAATACCAATGGCTTTTGCTGCACCCAGTTTCAGCGCCGCGATAGCCAGAATGCCGGAACCGCAGCCAAAGTCGATGACTGTTTTACCGGTTAAATCGAGGCTGTCGAGCCATTGCAGGCACAGAGAGGTAGTTGGATGGGTACCCGTACCAAACGCCAGCCCTGGATCTAACATCACGTTGACGGCGTTTTCGTCCGGCACATCACGCCAGCTTGGGCAGATCCACAGTCGTTCACCAAAGCGCATCGGGTGGAAATTATCCATCCATTCGCGCTCCCAGTCTTTATCTTCCAGTTGTTCGATTTTATGCGCGAAGCCCGCGCCGAGCAGCGGATGGTTTTCCAGAATCGCCACCACGTCGTTCATATCGGTTTCAGCGTCGAACAGACCAATCACATCGGTGTCGCCCCACAGGCGCGTTTCGCCCGGCAGCGGCTCAAACACAGGCGTATCGTGGGTATCCTGAAAAGTGATAGAAACGGCACCCGCTTCCATCAGCGCATCGCTAAGATCTTCCGCGTTCGCGCCGGTGGTGTTCAGTTTCAGTTGGATCCAAGGCATGGCAAAACTCTTTATTTATCAGTAGTCAAAACGGTAGCTTGCGGGACGGATGTACCGAAACGGTTTCCGACCAGGAAAGCCAGCAAACTTAGTAGTAACGAGGGCACGATAGGTGGAAGCCAGGTACTGAATATTCAGCGTCGCGAGTACGGCATACAGCACGCCGCCAACGATCATCGCACTTAGCGCGCCTTTGGCGTTGGCGCGTTCCCAGTAAAGACCCAGCACCAGCGGCCACAGGAAAACGGCTTCCAGCCCACCGAAGGCCAGCAAATTCAGCCAGATGATCATTCTGGCGGCTTCCAGGCGGCAAGCAGCAGCAACGCGCCGAGAACTAACGTAATTACCGCCGACATCCGCTTCAGACGCGTCTCGTTTTGCATTTGATCCGGACGGATATTTCAGATAGAGATCTTTAATGATCGTAGCGGAACTTTGCAGCAACTGGGCATTGATCGTCGACATGATCGCGGCCATCGGTGCAGCCAGGAAGATCCCGGCAGCAAACGGTGGCAGCACTTTTACCATTAACGTCGGGATCACCAGGTCCGGTACGGTGAGATCGGGGATCACCGCCCGACCTAACGCTCCGGCCAGGTGCATACCGAACATCAGGATTGCGACCACAATCGTACCGATGATGATCCCCCGATGTACGGCTTTGCTGTCTTTATAAGAGATACAGCGCACCGCAGTATGCGGCAGGCCTATAACGCCAAAGCACACCAGTACCCAGAACGACGTCATAAACGCAGGTGACAGAATATCGTCAGCGCCTTGTGGCGTAACCAGTTGCGGATCGATGGTTTGCAGCGTCTCTACTGCATTGCTTAAGCCGCCAGCAGCATGGACCACGCCAATAAGCAGCACAATGGTGCCAATCAGCATCACCAGCCCTTGCATGGTGTCGTTCAGCACGCTGGCGCGAAAGCCGCCAAAGGCGGTGTAGAGCGCAATGCTGATACCGAAAATCAGCAGCCCGGTTTCATAAGGAATACCCGCCGCGGTTTCCAGCAGGCGCGCACCGCCGATAAACTGCACGGTCATCGCACCAACGAACGCAACCAGCAAACTTAAACTCGCCAGCCACACCAGCAGACGACTCTGGTAGCGGGCAAACAGCATATCGTTCAGCGTCACCGCATTGTAGCGGCGCGCAAGAATCGCGAACTTCTTGCCGAGAATACCGAGCGAAAGCCAGACCGCAGGAAGCTGAATCATCGCCAGCAATACCCAACCCAGGCCGTATTTATAAGCAGCGCCAGGCCCGCCGATAAACGAACTGGCACTGATATAGGTCGCGGTGAGCGTCATCGCCAGCACAATACCGCCCATAGAGCGGCTGCCGAGGAAATACTCATTAAGGAAGGTGCCGGTGCTCCGTTTACGCATCGCATAAACAGAGATACCGAACACCACCACCAGATAGGCGACCAGCGGTAGAATCACTTCAAGCTGCATCGTCATCCTCCAGTGGGATATCGCGATAGATAAATTTCACCATCGCCCAGCACAGTCCAATAAACAGCAGCGGCGTCAGGATGCAGGCCATCTCAAACCAGCGCGGAAAGCCGGTAAAACCGGGGGCAACGCCAGGTAAGTAAGCGGCTACTAACCATACCGCCAGATACAAAAGGGTCAGCCCCAGCGCCCAGCGCGCCTCTTTATGGGCCTGAACAAAACGAGTGTCCACGGAAGGGGTCCTCCTCATGGGGGGATACGAGAAACGGGCAATTCTACGGCAAGTCTTCAGGCAGGGAAAATAATCTGACAGAAAATTGCCGTTCAGTGCTCCTGCAAAAAGTCTTCAATGTCAGCCAGTGAGGATATCCCTTCCATCGGACCTTGCCGCATTACCGCAAGCGCGCCGCTGGCATTTGCATATTGCAGCGCCTTGTGTGCCGGGATACCGGATAAGAAAAGAGTGACAAACGTTGCGCCAAAGCAGTCGCCTGCACCCGTTGGATCGATAATTTCGATATCGTGGCCTGTAACATGCTGGGCGTGTAATGTACCGTTTTTAAGCTTGTAATAGCTGGCCCCACGCTGGGCGCGTTTTATCGCCACATGTTTTACGCCGCCGTGGAGAAGATCGCTAACAATCTGTTCTTCTGACAGATTTTTGTGACGCGCGAAGAAAGGGAGTTCGCTTTCGCTGGGGATAAAAATATCCGTATATTCAATCAAATAATCGAGGGCCTGCGCCATTTCAGGAATGCTCAGCATCTCTTTGCGAATATTGGGATCGAAAGAAACGGTGCCGCCAGCCGATTTGATCGTCGTTATTGCTTTACGCATGACATCGATCATGCGAAATGAGAATAACGATGAGCCCACAATATGCAGATGGTTACACTGTTTTAGCAGATCCTTATCAATGTGCTCGGCAGTAAACAAACCGCAGGCGCTGTTAGGGATATTAAAGACGAAATCCCGCTGCTGGGGATTTTGATAACTCACGAATGCCGTACCTGTTACGGCATTGTTCATAACGTGGATCCCATCGGTAATGACACCTTCATGACGGAGGCGCTCTATAATGAGTCGGCCAAAATCATCATTACCAACACATCCGAAGAAGTGGCCCGATGGGACAGTTTTGCCACCTGAGCAGCAAAAATTGCTGGCGCACCGCTGGGAAATGGCCCGATAAACTCCCCAGCTGAGTGAATTTTTGATGCGGGTTGCGGGACAAAAACTCGGCCAGCAATTCGCCCATAGCGCAGATAGTTATTGTCACAAAACCCCTCTCATTCCTGAAGCCTTTCGCGATTGGACCAGGTAAAGCACTCATTACTGGTATAAAGGATAACGAAATCAGCCGACTGCAATTGTTGCTGATATTGTTCGTTAATGCTGCGGCTGACGATCACATTTTCTGCTTGATGCAAATGCCCGATAGCAGCCGTTGATGGCGCAGGATCGGCGGCAACGATAACCGTCTTATTCTGGGCATTATCGAAACAGAGCTGCCAGGCAGCGGCAAGTCTGGGAACGTTGATATTTAAAGTACCATCAGCATCCAGATGGCTGATTTCCAGAATGCTATGTGTAATGGTGAAATGCTGAAGTGCCTGTTCGAGAGGTTTTCCGGCCAGTGCGGTGTCGGGGCGCAGCATTTCACTGCCAGCCAGTATTATTTCGCCATCAATAAACTGATTTGCCAGCAGCGCATGTTCGGGATCGTTGGTGATCAGACGCAGTTTTTTCACTTCGCTGAGCAAAGGAATGATCTTACGGCAGATTGTCCCATGTCCAAGAAATAGCGTGTCACGATCGCGAATTAATCGTGCGCAATGTCGTGCTATTTCCATTTGTTGTGCCAGAGACAACGGCGCGATCGGTTGTATCGCTTCTGGTTCAGAGGAGAGTGGTGTCGCAATAGCACCGCCAAATGATCGCTTTAAATATCCCTGTTGCTCCAGATAACTGAGATCGCCGCGGATCGTCACGCCAGAGACACCAAGTTGCGCAGATAAGTCATCAACTTTGATTTCACCCTGGGCGGCAACAATTTCTGCAATTTTTAATCTGCGTTTCAGTAAGTTAGACGATTTTCTCGGCACGTTAACACTCTTCATTGGCCTTTAATGCGTAACACTATAGCCCCTTGTATTTTTCTTTGAAAGTTATCCTTCAATAATATCGACAATTCGAAAAGAAAAGCATGGGCTAAAAATCGCAACGAAAATATCTTAATACATTGAAAAATAAATGAATAACTTAATATTTATGCAGATGTACTATTGGTTTCACTTGCAAAGTGAAAAACAAATTAAGTTATTTTTGTAAGTTATTTTGATGATATTCGACATGCATCACGCTTTTTGCCGCTTTTGCTGTGTTAGTTTGCTCTCAAATGAAAGTGAAGATTCTGTTTCTTCATTTTGTAAGGCGAACGACAAATAACAGGAGCTGCGATGTACATCATTTCAAGCAAAAACATGCTGAAAAAAGCCCAGTCAGAGGGATATGCCGTCCCTGCTTTCAACATTCATAACCTTGAAACTTTACAGGTAGTTGTTGAGAGCGCTGCACAACTTCGCTCTCCCGTTATGCTGGCGGGAACACCGGGTACTTATCGTTATGGCGGCGTGGGTAGTTTAATTTCGTTAGTACAATCGCTGGCTCGCGAGTACAACCTGCCGTTAGTCCTGCATCTCGACCATCATGAAGAGAGTGATGACATTTTTAATAAGGTTCGCGCAGGGATCCGTTCTGTCATGATTGATGGCTCCCATTTGCCATTTGAAGACAACATTGCGCGAGTGCAAGAAGTTACCACCTTTTGCCATCGCTTTGATGTTAGCGTTGAGGCCGAGCTAGGGCGTCTTGGCGGCCAGGAGGACGATCTGCTGGTGGATGAAAAAGATTCAGCTTATACCTCACCAGCCGCAGCTGCAGAGTTTGTTCAACGTACCCAAATTGACTCCCTGGCGGTAGCAATCGGCACAGCACATGGTTTATATGCGCATGAACCACGACTGGATTTGTGCGGCTGGAACAGATCCGTCAGCAAGTGGAGATTCCGCTGGTGTTGCATGGTGCTTCGGGCTTATCGGAACAGGACGTTCAGCACTGTATTCGCCGCGGTATTTGTAAAGTAAATGTCGCGACAGAATTGAAAATTGCGTTTGCCGATGCGTTAAAAGGATATTTCTACAACAATCCAGCGGCAAATGATCCTCGCCACTATATGCAGCCCGCAAAGGCCGCCATGAAAGAAGTCGTAACTCGTATTATTGGCGTCTGTGGTAGTGAAGGAAAAATTTAATACGTTGTACCCTACAAAAACAATGAGGATTGTTTATGAAAAATATTAAATTACTTGGTTCAGCTATGTTGGTGAGCCTAGCATTATTCTCGCAAAGTTCATTGGCAAAAGAGTATAAAATCGGTGCGTCATTATTAACACAGCAACATCCTTCTATATTGATCTTGCGAATGCCATGAAAGAAGAGGCAAAAAAAGACAATGTCAATTTAAGTGTCTCTATTGCCAATCAGGATTTAAACAAACAACTTTCTGATGTTGAGGATTTTATTACTAAAAAAGTGGATGCCATTATTATCTCTCCGGTTGATTCGAAAGGCGTCCAGGCGGCGATAATTAAAGCCGATAAGGCCGGTATTCCCGTTATCACCGTCGACGTCGCTGCGGAAGGCGTTCCGGTCGTATCGCATGTTGCGACCGATAACTACGCGGGAGGCGTTGAAGCAGGCAAGTTAATGGGCAAACTTGAATGGCAAAGGTACTGTAGCCATTATTTCTTATCCGGCACTACAATCGGTGGTTGCGCGCGTTGATGGTTTTAAGAAAGGGTTAAGCGAGACACCGGATATTAAAATTGTTGCTGAACAACCAGGTATAACGCGGGCTGAAGCGTTAACGACTGCGCAAAACATTATGCAGGCCAACGCCAACCTGAATGGTCTGTTTGGCTTTGGTGATGATGCGGCGTTGGCAGCGGTTATCGCAGCGAAATCTGCGCATAACGACAACATCAAAATCATTGGTTTTGACGGCATGAAAGAAGCGCGTGATGCCGTTGACAGTGAAAAAAACGTTTGCGGCCGTGATTCGGCAATATCCCGATCAAATGGGGGCTAAAGCCATTGATGCTGCTGTTGATCACCTCAATGGTAAACCGGTAGAAAAAATGATCCCGGTACAACCCGGCGTTTATACAGGTAAATAATAAACATCTTCATTTCACAACAAAACGTTATCGACGTTTTGTTGTGACACCGAGGTCATTATGACGGATGTTATTCTTGATGTTTCGCATATTGCGAAGACATTTGGTCATGTTCAGGCATTAAAAAATATTACACTCTCTTTACGTAAAGGGCGGGTGCATACTTTATTAGGCGAGAATGGTGCCGGTAAATCGACATTAATGAAAATACTCGCCGGTGTTTATCCGCCAACCCAGGGAACGATAACACTACGTGGTGAAACCATCACCATTAATAATCCGCAGCATTCTCGCCAGTTAGGGATTGCGATTATTTTTCAGGAACTGAGCCTGAGTAATAATATGACCGTGGCGGAAAATATCTATGCCAATAATGAACCGCGACGTTTTGGCATTATTAATGATAAAAAAATGCTCGCAGATTGCCAGAATCTCCTCGCGGAACTGGGCATCCCTCTGGATCCGCTGGAAATGGTCGGCAATATGTCGATGGCACATAGGCAACTGGTAGAAATTGCCAAAGCCTTAAGCTATGCAGCGGATGTCGTGATTATGGATGAACCGACATCTTCGCTAAGTGATAATGAAGCAGAGATTCTGTTTAACATTATTGAGAAATTAAAGCAGCGAGGTTGTGCGGTTATTTATATCTCTCATCGCATGGATGAAATTATGCGGATTTCAGATGATATTTCGGTGATCCGCGACGGTGAGTATATCGCTACGCATGAAAAGAAAAACAGTGATATCCAGCATTTGATTGCCCAAATGGTTGGTCGGGAAATGAAAAATATTTGGCCAGCACGTCTTGGGGAAAAGCCGGATGAAATGTTCCTGCAAAACTGGAAGTAAAAAACCTTTCCCATCCCTCGCTTTTTAAAGAGGTCAGTTTCGCTGTGCGTCCGGGGGAAGTCCTTGGATTTTTTGGCCTGGTGGGAGCCGGGCGTTCCGATGTGATGAAGGCGCTATTTGGCCTCGTTTCGTATCACGGAACTGTGTTGATTGATGGTAAGGAAGTCAGGATCGCTAATCCCAAACAGGCTATTGATCATGGCATTGCTTTTGTGACCGAAAACCGCAAGGAAGAAGGGTTAGTGCTGATGCACGACGTCAATATGAACACGCACCATGTGGCGTTTCAATATAAGCTTCGCGGATGGGACTCATCAATCACCGACAAGAAGAGGCGAAGACGCTGCAATCTATTGCCAGAATGAACACTAAAGTGAGTTCTGTACATCAGGCAGTGGGAGCGCTGAGCGGCGGTAATCAACAGAAAATCGTGTTATCGAAGTGGCTGGAGAAAACTCCGCGTATTTTATTGCTCGATGAGCCAACGCGCGGAGTGGATGTCGGCGCAAAATTTGAAATCTATAACGTGATACGTCAACTGGCTGCGGCAGGGACAGCAATTATTCTGGTGTCCTCTGAACTGCCAGAAGTCATGGCACTTAGCGATCGTCTGGTGGTAATGCGTAATAAAACGATTGCCGATATTTATTCATGTGAAAATTTAACGCAGACACAGGTAATGACCGCTGCAACAGGAGTACGTTAAATGACAGAGAAAACTCTTGCCAGTCCGAAACCTTCGGAAATTGCCATTGCAAATAATTTAAAAAAAGTCTTCAGGCAATATGGTGGTATCCTCAGTGGAATGGTGGTGTTAATCATTCTGTTCAGTTTTATTAATGACAGTTTTTTACTGCCAATAACATTACTAATATTATTCTTCAGGTTTCGATAATTGCAATTACCGCCTATGGAATGACTTATGTACTTTTGCTTGGCGATATTGATTTATCGGTCGGTTCAACCATTGCATTGATTGGCACATTTGCTGCGCTTGGGACTTCATGGGGAATTCCATTTATTTTATTGGTCCCATTATCCATTATTGCAGCCCTGGCTCTGGGGATGATAAATGGTGGCTTGACGGCTATAGCGGGTATCCCTTCGTTTATTGTCACCGTTGCTACAATGGGGATCTTCCGTGGTATCGCTTATATAGTGACCGATGGTATGCCCATCATGATTAAAGATGATGCCTTTCTGGCGCTGGGGAATGGAGAATTTCTCTATATACCTATTCCTATCTGGATATTAATCATCTTATTGCTGATTAACCACTTCATTCTTACTAAAACAACCTTTGGACGAAAATTATATCACTGGTGGTAATAAAGAAGCGGCAGTTTATTCAGGGATAATGTCACCCGCTTGAAAATTAAAGTCTTTATGATTACCGCCGTGCTGGCAGGTATCAGCGGGATGATCCTCGCCTCACGGCTCTATTCCGGGCAACCGAATTCCGCGTTGAGCTACGAACTGGATGCTATTGCCGCGGCTGTACTGGGAGGCACCAGCCTGAACGGCGGCTATGGAACCGTGGTGGGGACGGTGATCGGCGCATTAACCATCGGTGTTATTAATAATGGCATGAACTTAATGAATGTTCCCTATTTTTACCAGATGGTGGTTAAAGGATTAGTCATTCTTGTAGCCGTTTATTTTGACGTAAGAAATAAAAGAAAACGCAGCTAATCATTTCAAGGAATTAATCATATGAGTAAGGTCTTCACAATTGGAGAAATTCTGGTTGAAATTATGGCGAGTAAAATCGGCCAGCCATTTGATCAACCAGGTATCTGGAACGGCCCTTATCCCAGTGGTGCACCCGCTATTTTTATCGACCAGGTGACACGTCTTGGCGTTCCGTGCGGCATCATTAGCTGTGTGGGGAATGATGCTTTGGTGATATTAATATACATCGTCTGGCTGCTGATGGTGTGGATATCAGGGGGATTTCAGTCTTACCTCTGGAAGCTACCGGGAGCGCCTTTGTTACTTATCATAACTCTGCGATCGCGATTTTATTTTTAATATCAAGAATGCCGCTTGCGGTAAATTATCGGCGCAGCATGTTGATGAAAATATTCTGAAGGACTGTACCCATTTTCATATTATGGGTTCATCCCTGTTTTCATTCCATATGGTAGATGCAGTAAAGAAAGCGGTAACCATTGTAAAAGAGAATGGTGGCGTTATTTCTTTTGACCCTAATATTCGGAAAGAGATGCTTGATATTCCAGAAATGCGCGACGCCCTCCACTTTGTTCTTGAGTTAACAGATATCTATATGCCCAGCGAGGGAGAAGTGTTGCTCTTGTCGCCACACTCGACGCCGGAGCGTGCAATCGCTGGTTTTCTTGAAGAAGGTGTTAAAGAGGTGATTGTGAAGCGCGGCAATCAAGGTGCCAGTTACTACTCCGCGAATGAGCAGTTTCATGTTGAGAGCTATCCGGTGGAAGAAGTTGACCCGACCGGTGCGGGAGACTGCTTTGGTGGCGCGTGGATTGCCTGCCGCCAGCTAGGGTTTGACGCCCATCGGGCATTACAATATGCCAACGCCAGCGGTGCACTGGCGGTAACCCGACGTGGCCCAATGGAGGGAACGTCTCGCCTTGCGGAAATCGAAGCGTTCATCCAGCGCCATGACATGTCCATTCGGGAAGCAGCACAATGAAAAACGAAATTTGGTCGTGGATTGGCGATCTCTCGCAGGTTGCCGGAATTAAACACTATGAGTTACGTAGTGGCAGAGCAAAGGGGACAGAAGCGTTTGATGTCCGTACTGGTGCGGGACTGGCATTTACGGTGGTAAAAGATCGCGCGCTGGATATTGCATGGGCCAGCTACAAGGACACTGCGCTCTCTTTTATCACCCCCAACGGCATTGTCGCCCCCGCTTTTTTTGAGTCTCAGGGCAACGGTTTTTTACGTAGCTTCTACGCGGGGTTACTGACTACCTGCGGACTTAGCTACATTGGCACGCCCTGTGAGGATGACGGAGAAACGCTGGGGTTACACGGGCGTTTGGCTGCGACTCCAGCAGAAGAGGTGGGGTATCGCACAGAACGGACCGACGACGGCATTGAATTTTGTCATCAATGGCAAAGTACGGGAAACACGATTGTTCGGTGAAAATCTGACGCTGGAAAGGACCATTCGCTGCCGCTATGGCGAAAATGTGCTGCGCATTGAAGACAAGGTGACTAATCATGTTTCACCCGCCAGCCGCTGCAAATTCTTTATCACTTAATTACGGCTGGCCTTTATTATCGCCACAGGCAGAAATTTTGCTGTCGGCTAAAAGCGTAACGCCACGAACTCCGCATGCGGCGGAAGGGTTAGCCAGTCATCTGGAGATTTGTACCCCACAGCCCGGTTTTGACGAGCAGGTTTACTATCTCACGTTGAATAGCGACAGTCAGGGGATGAGTAAGTTGCGCTGGTGAACGCTGAACTGGGGTGGGGAATTTACGAGAAATTCGACACCATGCAGCTACCCAACTTTATCCAGTGGAAAAATTTAGGCGCGGGTGAATATGTTATGGGGCTGGAGGTCAGCAATAGTTTTCCTGACGGTCGTGATAAAGAACGAGCGCAGGGGCGTCTGCCCTTTATTGAGCCAGGGGAAACAAAGACATACTGCTTTGAGCTGGGAATTGTTGATGGCGATGCTGAAATTAGCGCGTTGAAAGCGGAAATTGCAAGCTACCGTTAGCTAACGGCAATAAAACGCCGGGCAGCGTTAACAGGCCCGGCGTTGATTACGTTCTTTGCTAAGCGCGATGAAAACACCGCGCGTCACAAATTATTTTTCCTGAAGACCGAGTTTTTTCTCCAGATAGTGGATGTTAGTGCCACCATGCTGGAAGTTCTCGTCATTCATGATGCGGATCTGCAGATCAACGTTGGTTTTGATACCGTCGATGATCAGCTCCTGCAGCGCATTCTTCATGCGGGCAATCGCCACGTCACGGTTTTCACCGTAGCAAATCAGCTTACCGATCATTGAGTCATAGTACGGCGGTACGGTGTAGCCCGCGTAGATATGAGACTCCCAACGCACGCCAAAACCGCCTGGTGCGTGGAAACGGGTGATTTTGCCCGGGCTTGGCAGGAAGGTGTTCGGATCTTCGGCGTTGATACGGCATTCCACCGCATGGCCGCGAACGTGAACTTCTTCTTGCTTGATCGACAGCGGTTGACCGGCAGCGATACGCAGCTGTTCTTTGATCAGGTCAACGCCGGTGATCATTTCGGTAACCGGATGTTCTACCTGAATACGGGTGTTCATTTCGATGAAATAGAACTCGCCGTTTTCGAACAGGAACTCGAAGTACCTGCGCCGCGATAGCCGATATCAACACACGCTTTAGCACAACGTTCGCCGATGTAGCGACGCAGTTCCGGAGTAATGCCCGGTGCTGGTGCTTCTTCGACCACTTTCTGGTGGCGGCGCTGCATGGAGCAGTCACGTTCCGCCAGATAGATAGCGTTGCCCTGACCGTCAGCCAGTACCTGAATCTCGACGTGGCGAGGATTTTCCAGGTATTTCTCCATGTAAACCATATCGTTGCTGAAAGCAGCTTTCGCTTCCGCACGGGTCATGGAGATGGATTGTGCCAGTTCAGCGTCGCCGCGCACTACGCGCATACCGCGACCGCCGCCGCCGCCGGAGGCTTTGATAATTACCGGATAACCAATGCGTTTAGCATGGCGCGGTTTTTATCCATATCGTCGCCCAGCGGGCCGTCAGAACCCGGTACGCAAGGAACGCCAGCTTTTTTCATCGCCGCGATTGCGGATACTTTGTCGCCCATCAGGCGAATGGTTTCTGCTTTCGGGCCAATGAAGATAAAGCCGGAGCGTTCAACCTGTTCAGCAAAGTTGGCGTTCTCGGAGAGGAAGCCGTAGCCCGGATGGATTGCTACTGCGCCGGTGATTTCAGCGGCGCTGATGATTGCCGGGATGTTCAGATAACTTTTTACTGACGGAGCAGGGCCGATACAGACCGTTTCATCTGCCAGTAATACGTGTTTTAAATCGCGATCCGCGCTGGAGTGCACAGCGACAGTCTTGATGCCCAATTCTTTACAGGCACGAAGAATACGCAATGCAATCTCGCCGCGGTTGGCAATAACAATTTTATCCAGCATGTTCGCCTCGTTACTCGATGACGACCAGCGGCTCGTCAAATTCTACCGGTTGTCCACTTTCGACCAGAATTGCTTTCACGGTACCGGATTTGTCCGCTTCGATCTGGTTCATCATTTTCATGGCTTCAACGATGCACAGGGTATCGCCCACGTTGACTTTCTGACCCACTTCGATGAACGCTTTTGCGTCCGGGCTTGGGGTGCGGTAGAAAGTACCAACCATCGGGGAACGTACGATGTGACCACTGATTTCCGCTGCTGCTGGCGCTTCCATGGAAGGAACGGTCGCCGGAGCGGCTGCGTTAGATTGAGCTGGCTGCTGCATCATTGGTGCAGCGTAAGCTTGTTGCATCACAGGGAAACTTGCGGCAGGAGCTGCACGGCTAATGCGTACTGACTCTTCGCCTTCAGAAATTTCCAGTTCGGAGATGCCTGATTCTTCAACCAGCTCGATCAGTTTTTTAATCTTACGAATATCCATGAGTGGGTTCCGTACTCTTTGTTTAGTGTGATTGTGACAGGCGTTTCACCGCCGTCTGTAAAGCGTATGCCCCGACAGCTGTATGCATAGCGATAAATTCCAGCAGGCCGGGACGCCGGTCTATTTTGCCCCAGAGTGTCAATGTTAGACTTGACGGACATTGTGCAGCGATCTGCTGCTATCCTCCGGCAAAAAACAAAATATACCTTCGTTGCGCCAATGTCACCTTTTCCGCAGCGCAAAAACTGCGTCAGGGAGGACGAGGTCGCACATTATAACGATTTCGTAGCAATTGGCAGCTAAATACTGGTCTTATCAGGGAAGATAATCAACAGCTAACATGTAAATAACCTTCAACACCGTGTAATTTGCAACAAGCCGCACAATTCACGAAATTAGCGCCATCATCGACGGAACTTCTTATAACGTAAGGCTAAAAGCTGTAAAGCCAGCCCTGCGAAGATGAGGGGCTGCAATGAGATAATCTTCACAGACCACAAATAATGTAGGGATGCCAGGATCGCGACAAGATCGACGACATTACGCAGCGGTTGCTGGGGATTGCCCAATTTTCACTGCATCGTCTGGATAAACGTGAATGCTAAAGCACGCAAAATCAACCGCCTGACAATGCTCAGCATGAAATAGGTTTAACTGGTTAATTTGCAATCAAACAAAATCAGATTATTCCCCCCATTTTGCAGAAGGTAAACTGTTTTGTCAGGCGGCAGTACGGCTATGTGATGCACTGCCGCGTGACAATAAAAAAGCCGATTTGGTAGCAAAATCGGCTTCGGTGAGTTTGCAGCATTCATCACATACTCCGACAAGCTTTTTCAAGCATGACGGAGGTTGCGTTAATGCAAGGTTTCTACCCAGGGATAAAAGTGACCGTTACGGCGGATGAATATCTGTGTTGTCAGAGGATGGTCATCCTCACGGAAGCATTGTTCTGTTAACTGTCGTAATGCGCTGAGATTTGCTGGCTGATCATTGTGGGTGAAAAACAGTTTTCCTCTGGAGGGAACTGTCACTAACAGGTCGCCGCATTCAGGAGCGGGTGATTGCACCCAAAGATCGTCAATGAGCATCAGACTGGGCTCATAAGTACCCCCTGCGGAGATAACGGCAACTTTTCCATCGTTTGCGCCGGTATCAACGATTTCAGCCGTAACTTCCGGCAATATTTGCTTCAAATTACTGATGGCTTGTTCGCGGTCAATGGTCACTTCGCAGCGCATCAGATAGCGCATGGTTTCGCTACCGTCTTCAGCAAACAGGATAATTAACTCATCGTTAAAGTCTTCCCAGGCAAAATCAAGCGAGGCGTTGAGGACCTCTGGATCAGACTCATACTGGCTAAGCTGTTGGCGAACGGTATCCAGCCAGGCTTTTTCTTTAATCACCGGGACAATACAGCGCCCGGTCGGCAGCATTTCTGCAAGCTGTTTCAGCATATCTGCAGCCACTTCTTCCAGCGGGTCTGGTGCGGCTTGATAACGTTTGTAGGCATCATCAAGGGTGATTTCCACCGTTTGGTGACCCGTATCAATGCGCATCAATTTATGGTCAGTCGAAATCATGACTTTCCAGTTTGGATGATGTTGTACAACTTCATGACCAAGATATTCGACGAAAGCTGTCCGGCTAACCGCTTTTCCCGTTAACCGATTGAATAATGATTTCAAAATGAGTTCCCTCTCTTATTATTCCCTGCTAAATGGTTAGTTAACCTTCACCAGCGTGCGACCCTGGATCTGGTTATTAATGATGGCCTCGGCAAATTTCGGTGCCTCTGCCAGAGATATCTCTTTTGCCGCCTGGGTATAGAATGATTCCGGTAAATCGGCGACCAGTCGCTGCCAGGCTTGTGCGCGGCGTGCTGGTGGCGTCATCACTGAATCCACCCCCTGTAAACGGACATTACGCAGAATAAATGGCATGACCGTGGTTGGCAGAGTAAAACCACCCGCCAGACCACAGGCCGCCACGCAGCCGCCGTAATTCATTTGCGCCAGCACTTTCGCCAGCACTTTGTCGCCAACGGTGTCAATTGCCCCAGCCCAGAGTTGTTTTTCCAGAGGACGGGATTCGGCAAACTCATCGCGAGGGAGAATACGGCTGGCACCTAAACTTTTCAGATATTCATGGGTACTTTCGCGACCGGAAACGGCAACGACTGATAACCCAATTTATGCAGCAGCGCCACGGCGGTACTGCCGACGCCACCACTGGCACCCGTTACGACAATCTCGCCGTCCTGCGGGCGAACACCGGCATCTTCCAGCGCCATCACACACAGCATGGCGGTAAAACCGGCAGTACCGATAATCATTGCTTTACGCGCGTCCAGCCCTTGCGGCATGGCAACCAGCCAGTCACCTTTCACTCGCGCCTGCTCCGCCAGCCCACCCCAGTGGTTTTCACCAACGCCCCAGCCAGTGAGTAATACCTCCTGACCGGCATGAAAACGCGGATCTTCGCTGGTGCGTACAGTTCCGGCAAAATCGATCCCAGGAATCATCGGAAAATTACGGATGATTTTTCCCTTACCGGTAATTGCCAGCGCATCTTTGTAGTTCAGGCTCGACCAGTGAACATCAACCGTGACATCGCCCTCCGGCAGGCGACTTTCGTCCAGAGTCTGTACCGATGCGAGAGTTTTGCCGTCCTGCTGTTCTAAAAGTAACGCCTGCATAAGTGGTCCTCATGTGCATGATGGATTGGAAAATAATTTCTGAAGACTATACTCGCTAATGGAAAAGCAAAGCCGATGAAGCGCAATAAATTGCGAGATAAATCTGATTTGCTAGTATGCCCGCTTCCTCACTATCGGAGTTAACACAAGGATGAGATTAACGACGAAATTTTCGGCCTTTGTTACGCTGCTCACCGGGTTAACAATTTTTGTGACTTTGCTGGGCTGTTCGCTAAGTTTCTACAACGCCATTCAGTATAAGTTTAGTCATCGCGTTCAGGCGGTGGCGACGGCGATTGATACCCATCTTGTGTCGAATGACTTCAGCGCATTAAGGCCACAAATTACCGAATTAATGATGTCAGCAGATATCGTTCGTGTAGACCTGCTGCATGGTGATAAACAGGTTTATACCCTCGCCAGAAATGGTAGTTATCGTCCGGTTGGCACCAGCGATCTGTTTCGCGAACTGAGCGTTCCGTTGATAAAGCATCCGGGGATGTCGCTGCGTCTGGTTTATCAGGATCCGATGGGCAACTATTTCCATTCGTTGATGACCACCGCGCCGCTCACGGGGGCGATTGGCTTTATCATTCTTATGCTCTTCCTGGCGGTTCGCTGGTTACAACGGCAACTTGCCGGGCAAGAATTGCTGGAAACCCGGGCTACTCGTATCTTAAACGGTGAGCGTGGCTCTAATGTGTTGGGAACCATCTATGAATGGCCGCCCAGAACCAGCAGTGCGCTGGATACGCTGCTTCGTGAAATTCAGAACGCACGCGAACAACACAGCCGTCTTGATACGCTGATCCGCTCTTATGCCGCCCAGGACATGAAAACCGGCCTCAATAACCGACTCTTCTTCGATAATCAGTTAGCAACGTTACTGGAAGATCAGGAGAAAGTAGGTACCCACGGGATCGTGATGATGATTCGTCTACCGGATTTCAATATGTTGAGCGATACCTGGGGGCACAGCCAGGTTGAAGAACAGTTCTTCACTCTGACGAATCTGCTGTCGACATTTATGATGCGCTACCCTGGCGCACTGCTGGCGCGTTACCACCGCAGTGATTTTGCTGCGCTGTTGCCCCACCGGACGTTAAAAGAGGCTGAGAGCATAGCCAGTCAGTTAATCAAAGCCATCGATACCTTGCCGAACAATAAAATGCTCGATCGCGACGATATGATCCACATTGGTATCTGTGCCTGGCGTAGTGGTCAGGATACCGAGCAGGTAATGGAACATGCAGAGTCTGCCACGCGTAATGCGGGATTGCAGGGCGGCAATAGCTGGGCTATTTACGATGACTCGTTGCCTGAAAAAGGACGCGGTAATGTTCGCTGGCGTACGCTTATCGAGCAAATGCTGAGTCGCGGCGGCCCGCGCCTTTATCAAAACCGGCGGTTACTCGCGAAGGTCAGGTTCATCATCGCGAACTCATGTGCCGCATCTTCGATGGTAACGAAGAGGTTAGCTCGGCGGAGTATATGCCGATGGTCTTGCAGTTTGGCTTATCGGAAGAGTATGACCGCCTGCAAATCAGCCGTCTGATTCCACTATTGCGTTACTGGCCGGAGGAAAATCTGGCGATTCAGGTTACCGTTGAGTCGCTGATTCGCCCGCGTTTTCAGCGTTGGCTGCGCGATACGTTAATGCAATGTGAAAGATCGCAACGAAAACGCATAATTATTGAACTTGCAGAGGCCGATGTAGGTCAACATATCAGTCGTTTACAACCTGTTATTCGTTTAGTGAATGCTTTAGGGGTACGGGTAGCCGTCAACCAGGCTGGTTTGACGCTGGTTAGCACCAGTTGGATCAAAGAACTTAATGTTGAGTTACTCAAGCTCCATCCGGGGCTGGTCAGAAACATTGAGAAGCGAACGGAGAACCAGCTGCTGGTTCAAAGCCTGGTGGAAGCCTGCTCCGGGACCAGCACCCAGGTTTACGCCACCGGTGTGCGTTCGCGAAGCGAGTGGCAGACCCTGATTCAGCGCGGTGTTACAGGTGGGCAAGGGGATTTTTTCGCGTCCTCACAGCCACTTGATACTAACGTGAAAAAATATTCACAAAGATACTCGGTTTAACCTGCCGTTTAATCCGTTTTCACGTAGAATAACGCGCGCTGCGTCTCATGGGAGTGTGCTTGTCTGCTCGCCAGATTGTTGCAGCACATATGCAGATGAATGACCTTACGCGGTTGCAAACAGGCGAGGAATGCTGCTGATGCATTAAGCCTTTCTGGACTCAGGCAGAGATTTGTAACAAAGGAAACGAACTGCACTAATTTTCACCGTAGCAGATGATTTTTGCGCCTTGTCGCTGCTGCGTGTGGTTGGTAAAGTAAGCGGATTTTCTTTTCCGCCCCAGCTTTCAGGATTATCCCTTAGTATGTTGAAAAAATTTCGTGGCATGTTTTCCAATGACTTGTCCATTGACCTGGGTACTGCGAATACCCTCATTTATGTAAAAGGACAAGGCATCGTATTGAATGAGCCTTCCGTGGTGGCCATTCGTCAGGATCGTGCCGGTTCACCGAAAAGCGTAGCTGCAGTAGGTCATGACGCGAAGCAGATGCTGGGCCGTACGCCGGGCAATATTGCTGCTATTCGCCCAATGAAAGACGGCGTTATCGCCGACTTCTTCGTGACTGAAAAAATGCTCCAGCACTTCATCAAACAAGTGCACAGCAACAGCTTTATGCGTCCAAGCCCGCGCGTTCTGGTTTGTGTGCCGGTTGGCGCGACCCAGGTTGAACGCCGCGCAATTCGTGAATCCGCGCAGGGCGCTGGTGCCCGTGAAGTCTTCCTGATTGAAGAACCGATGGCTGCCGCAATTGGTGCTGGCCTGCCGGTTTCTGAAGCGACCGGTTCTATGGTGGTTGATATCGGTGGTGGTACCACTGAAGTTGCTGTTATCTCCTTGAACGGCGTGGTTTACTCCTCTTCCGTGCGCATTGGTGGTGACCGTTTCGACGAAGCTATCATCAACTATGTGCGTCGTAATTACGGTTCTCTGATCGGTGAAGCCACCGCAGAACGTATCAAGCACGAAATCGGTTCGGCTTACCCGGGCGATGAAGTCCGTGAAATCGAAGTTCGTGGCCGTAACCTGGCAGAAGGTGTTCCACGCGGTTTTACCCTGAACTCCAACGAAATCCTCGAAGCACTGCAGGAACCGCTGACCGGTATTGTGAGCGCGGTAATGGTTGCACTGGAACAGTGCCCGCCGGAACTGGCTTCCGACATCTCCGAGCGCGGCATGGTGCTCACCGGTGGTGGCGCACTGCTGCGTAACCTTGACCGTTTGTTAATGGAAGAAACCGGCATTCCAGTCGTTGTTGCTGAAGACCCGCTGACCTGTGTGGCGCGCGGTGGCGGCAAAGCGCTGGAAATGATCGACATGCACGGCGGCGACCTGTTCAGCGAAGAGTAATCGGATGCAGGCAGGGGAAGCGTCTGTTTACCCTGCCTGGTCTGATACGAGAATACGCATAACTTATGAAGCCAATTTTTAGCCGTGGCCCGTCGCTACAGATTCGCCTTATTCTGGCGGTGCTGGTGGCGCTCGGCATTATTATTGCCGACAGCCGCCTGGGGACGTTCAGTCAAATCCGTACTTATATGGATACCGCCGTCAGTCCTTTCTACTTTGTTTCCAATGCTCCTCGTGAATTGCTGGATGGCGTATCGCAGACGCTGGCCTCGCGTGACCAACTAGAACTTGAAAACCGGGCGTTACGTCAGGAACTGTTGCTGAAAAACAGTGAACTGCTGATGCTTGGACAATACAAACAGGAGAACGCGCGTCTGCGCGAACTGCTGGGTTCCCCGCTGCGTCAGGATGAGCAGAAAATGGTGACTCAGGTTATCTCCACGGTTAACGATCCTTATAGCGATCAAGTTGTTATCGATAAAGGTAGCGTTAATGGCGTTTATGAAGGCCAGCCGGTCATCAGCGACAAAGGTGTTGTTGGTCAGGTGGTGGCCGTCGCTAAACTGACTAGTCGCGTGCTGCTGATTTGTGATGCGACCCACGCGCTGCCAATCCAGGTGCTGCGCAACGATATCCGCGTAATTGCAGCCGGTAACGGTTGTACGGATGATTTGCAGCTTGAGCATCTGCCAGCGAATACGGATATTCGTGTTGGTGATGTGCTGGTGACTTCCGGTCTGGGCGGTCGTTTCCCGGAAGGCTATCCGGTCGCGGTTGTCTCTTCCGTAAAACTCGATACCAGCGCGCTTATACTGTGATTCAGGCGCGTCCGACTGCGGGACTGCAACGTTTGCGTTATCTGCTGCTGCTGTGGGGCGCGGATCGTAACGGCGCTAACCCGATGACGCCGGAAGAGGTGCATCGTGTTGCTAATGAACGTCTGATGCAGATGATGCCGCAGGTATTGCCTTCGCCAGACGCGATGGGGCCAAAGTTACCCGAACCGGCAACGGGGATCGCTCAGCCGACTCCGCAGCAACCGGCGACAGGAAATGCAGCTACTGCGCCTGCTGCGCCGACACAGCCTGCTGCTAATCGCTCTCCACAAAGGGCTACGCCGCCGCAAAGTGGTGCTCAACCGCCTGCGCGTGCGCCGGGAGGGCAATAGTGGCGAGCTATCGTAGCCAGGGACGCTGGGTAATCTGGCTCTCTTTCCTCATTGCGCTGTTGCTGCAAATCATGCCCTGCCGGATAACCTGATTGTTTTCCGGCCAAACTGGGTGTTACTCATCTTGTTGTATTGGATCCTGGCCTTGCCTCATCGCGTAAATGTGGGCACAGGTTTTGTGATGGGTGCCATACTGGATCTGATCAGCGGCTCGACACTTGGCGTACGCGTATTGGCGATGAGCATCATTGCTTACCTGGTGGCGCTGAAATACCAGCTTTTCCGCAACCTCGCATTATGGCAGCAGGCGCTGGTCGTCATGTTGCTTTCGCTGGTGGTGGATATTATTGTTTTCTGGGCAGAGTTTTTAGTGATTAACGTCTCTTTCAGACCGGAAGTGTTCTGGAGTAGTGTAGTCAATGGAGTGCTCTGGCCGTGGATTTTCTTGCTGATGCGTAAAGTCCGTCAGCAGTTTGCAGTGCAATAAAGGTTTCTATGACTTCTCTGTATTTAGCTTCCGGTTCTCCGCGTCGTCAGGAGTTACTTGCGCAACTTGGCGTGACCTTTGAACGTATTGTTACGGGCATTGAGGAGCAGCGTCAGCCGCAGGAGAGCGCGCAGCAGTATGTTGTGCGTCTGGCGCGCGAGAAAGCACAGGCGGGTGTCGCGCAAACGGCGCAGGATCTCCCGGTGCTGGGTGCGGATACTATCGTTATCCTGAATGGAGAAGTGCTGGAGAAACCGCGCGACGCAGAGCATGCGGCGCAGATGTTGCGCAAATTATCGGGGCAGACCCATCAGGTGATGACGGCAGTGGCGTTGGCCGACAGTCAGCACATTCTCGATTGCCTGGTGGTCACCGATGTGACTTTCAGAACGTTAACAGACGAAGACATCGCGGGCTATGTCGCCAGCGGTGAACCGTTAGATAAAGCAGGTGCATACGGTATTCAGGGGCTGGGTGGCTGTTTTGTCAGGAAGATAAATGGCAGCTATCACGCCGTAGTCGGCTTACCGCTGGTTGAAACGTATGAATTATTAAGTAATTTTAACGCACTGCGTGAGAAAAGGGATAAACATGACGGCTGAATTGTTGGTAAACGTAACGCTTCGGAAACGCGAGTGGCGTATATTGATGGCGGTATTCTGCAGGAAATTCATATTGAACGTGAGGCGCGACGCGGAATAGTAGGCAATATCTACAAGGGTCGTGTAAGTCGTGTACTTCCGGGTATGCAGGCGGCTTTTGTAGATATTGGGCTGGATAAAGCCGCGTTTCTTCATGCATCCGATATCATGCCGCACACTGAATGTGTGGCGGGTGAAGAACAAAAGCAATTCACGGTACGCGACATCTCGGAACTGGTCCGTCAGGGGCAAGATCTGATGGTGCAGGTGGTGAAAGATCCGCTTGGCACTAAAGGTGCGCGCCTGACTACCGATATCACGCTG
>ENA-OQDE01000380-OQDE01000380.1-human-gut-metagenome-genome-assembly--contig:-NODE-380-length-27543-cov-4.446929_pt1 | contig 27543 bp, 29 predicted proteins | sample MGYA00242768_ERZ504595 | MGnify/ENA primary metagenome ERZ504595 (study PRJEB26092, sample SAMD00036307) | human gut metagenome | host: Homo sapiens | study: EMG produced TPA metagenomics assembly of... | reverse complement strand
GTAGCTGGTATTACACAGCCGGTAGCTGAATAATCAAATATCTGTAAAACTCAGATTTCCACATGGCTTTGGAATAACTTTTATGAGGAGGGCATTATCTCCTGCCAGACAGGACATTGCTTTCCGGCAGAGGCGGATATTTTCCTGCTGGAAACCAATGCCTTCCTTGTGACAAGCTATGTGAAATTTTTAAAAAGAGAAAAGTTTTTGCGACTTAGCCAAAAATTCTCATTCACGCGCATAGGGAGTGAATCTATGAAAACATTTTTAAACGCAATCAAAAAATACTTTGTCGATTTCGGAACAGCAGTGGCAAAGGGAGATATCTGGTGCAAGCTTTCACTGCTTGTTATGGGTGCAGGATACTGGGGACGGAAACAGATCGTCAAAGGTGTCTTAATAACAGCCCTTGAAGTGGTAGTGATCCTGTTTACAGGAATGTTCTCTATCAATTATATTAAGGATTTAAATACACTTGGTACCGTTCAGTATGAGTCCGTATTTGATCCGCTGACCTTGAAAAATACTGTTAATGATTACGATAACTCATTGCTGATCCTGCTATATGGTATTATTGGTATTCTCGTAATCGTAGCATTCATATTTTTATATATAAGCAATATGAAAGCTGTTTACCGGCTTCAGCTTATGAAAGAAGAGGGAGAACATGTCAATACATTTGCAGAAGATATAAAATCTCTTTTCAACGGTAAGTTTATATCACATTACTTACCCTGCCGAGTATCGGTGTTATTATGATGAACATTATACCGATCATTTTTATGTCCTGTGTGGCATTTACCAATTATGATATGGATCATATGCCGCCAAACTACCTGTTTACATGGGTTGGACTTAGAAACTTTAAGAATATGTTTACAGGCGGCACCACAATCACATTCTCCTATGCATTCGTAAGATTCTTGCATGGACAATGATCTGGGCAGTATCGGCAACATTTACAACTTTCATCGGTGGTATTCTTTTGGCAAAGCTGATCAACCATGAAGATACACATTTTAAAAAAATGTGGAGATCACTTTTTGTTGTGACAATCGCGATTCCACAGTTCGTAACATTGCTTCTTGTAAGCAAAATGTTCAGCGACCACGGTATTGTAAATACATTATGTTCCAACATCGGTCTGACAGGCTGGTTACAAAGTATCGGACTTGTTTCCGGAAACTATATTCCGTTTCTCTCTAAACCGGGCTGGTCTCATGTAATGATCATTCTTATTAATATCTGGGTCGGTGTTCCATATCAGATGCTTTCCGCTACCGGTATTCTGATGAATATTCCGACAGATCAGTTGGAGAGTGCACGTATCGATGGTGCAAATAAATGGCAGATTTTCTGGAAGATCACAATGCCGTATGTATTATTTATCTGTGGACCATCCCTGATTCAGAGCATCATTGCAAACATCAATAACTTTAACGTTATTTATCTGCTGACAAGTTCCAATGCAACAGCAAACATGGCATTTGCAAACTCTAATGCAAAAGAGACAGACCTTCTCATTACATGGCTGTTTACATTGACCAACGATAACTCAAACTATAAGATGGCATCGGTAATTGGTATTATTTCATTTGCTATCTGTGCGCTTCTTACATTGCTTAGCTATACAAGAATGATCAGTGGTGATAAAGAGGAGGTGTACCAATAATGAAAAAGAAAACATGGAAAATCATTGTAAGACATTTAGTACTTGCTCTTTTGGCAATCATCTGGCTGATTCCGATTGTATGGCTGGTTGTAACATCCCTTTCCACTACAAAGGGTGTAAGTTACCAGCACTTCTTCCCGGAACACTGGACACTGGCAAACTATCATCAACTGTTCTTCAAGACAGATACAGCAGCAAACTTCCCTGCATGGTTTAAAAATACTTTTATCGTAGCATTTTTTACCTGTATCGTTTCATCCGCTTTTGTACTGATGGTCTCTTATGCATTCAGTTGTATGAGATTCAAGGCGAGAAAACCTCTGATGAGCTTTTCTATCATTCTTGGAATGTTCCCAGGGGTACTTTCCATGATCGCTGTTTATTTTGTCCTAAAAATGATCGGACTTACTGATTCACTTGCAGGTCTGGTTATCGTATATTCTGCAGGTTCAGGACTTGGGTTTTTAGTATTGAAAGGTTTCTTTGATACCATCCCGGTTTCACTGAGAGAGGCTGCCCGCTTAGAGGGTGCTTCCGAGGCAACAATTTTTGGAAAAATCATTATTCCGCTGTCAAAACCGATGATAGTATATACGATCATCAACTCTTTCCTGAATCCATGGATGGATTTTGTTCTGGCACGGATCATGATCAAATCAAAAGAGTCCGCAGACTGGACAGTTGCGATCGGTCTTTACAACCTGTTACAGAAGACATTAATCGGAGATTACTTCTCAATCTTCTGTGCAGGCGGTGTTATGATTGCAATCCCGATTTCCATTCTCTTCGTAGTGATGCAGAAGTTCTATGTTGAGGGTGTTACCGGTGGAGCTGTAAAAGGTTAGAAAAATATTTTTAGAGGAGAAAGAAAAAAATGGATAAATTTGTACTGAATCTTATTCATCGTCCGGAGATGGTGCCAGAGTATTCTGCAACAGTGACTGGACAGGGAAAAGAAGAGGATATCGGAGATAAGGCACTGCTGACAGAGTCTTTGGATATCTTTAAGACACAGCAGAGATTAGCTCACGAGAATGGATTAAAAGTAACCATTCAGATGACATATGCTTCACTGTTCAATGATGAGGCAGTGGAGATCGCAAAACATGATCATGAAGTATATGGCGATGAGATCGCATTATCTTTATTAGGACTTCCTTGTGAGGAGTTCCGTGAAAAATATAAGACCAAGGATTTCTGTATCTGGATGTTTTCCATGGAAGATAAGAAAGCCATCGTAAATGATGTATTCGAGAAATTCCATGACAGATTCGGTTTTTATCCGGAATCCACAGGTTCTTATTATATGGATGCTGACCTGACAAACTATATCAAAGCAACTTACCCGACTGTAAAATGTGCAGTTGCTACCTGCTGGGAGGAAGGCCCGAAGGCATATCATACCTGCAACAACTCCTGGTATACATTATTTGATGGAGGCCCATGGGCACCATGGATTCCGTCTAAACAGAATACGCATGCACCGGCAGCAAATAAAGAAGAGGATAGCGGTATCGTAGCAATCCCACATCTTTCCCGTGACCTGATCGCATGTTACGATGGAAATGGTTCGAACTTCGGAACACATCCGCAGAACGTACTCCGTGGTATGATCTATGACACAAAGACATGGGAGTATCCATATCTTTACAACCTGATCGACCAGTACCGTTCCTTAGAGAAATATAACAACGGATATTCCTACAACATGATGTTCGTTGGACCGGGCTGGATGAACAAGATGGGACGCTGGGAGCAGCCATATGAACTTCTTTACAAATCCTACAGCGATGGCTGTGCTTACTACGGCAAACTGAAAAAAGAGGGTCAGTTAGTAGATATGACCATGTCGGAGTTCGCTGATTATTATCGTGAGAAGAAAGGTGTCAACCAGAACAATTACAACGAGCCGGAATGTGCTCTCTGGAGAGATATCTTATATGGTTCCGACAAACAGTTATTCTGGTACTGCGATCCATACATGAGAGCATGTGTCAACATGGATCAGGGCGGTGCGATCGTTGACCTTCGTCCTTATGCAGCAAAATTAGAGTGGCCGGTCGGCATCGGAACAAAACATGTTCAGGATGCATCTACCCATTCTTAATTCAGGAGAAATACCGTGCAGGTATTTCACCCACTATGCAGGAGAGGGAACCGTAAGAAGTGCAAAACTTTCTTACAAAGGAGAGGAAGTGGATCTCTGCCTCTGCCCGACACATGCACATTTCTCACAGGAAGGAAAGACAAGAATCCTTACATTAGACCCGGTTACGATCGAGTTCAGGGATCTGACTGTAAAACTTCAGACAAAAGAGTACTTTGAGGAAGGTTCTTCGAACATTAAGATCGAACGTAATATCTTAGAGATGAGTGATCCGACTGCGGAAGTAACATTAAATGAATACATGGTTGCATGCTATGGTACAACTGAGTATTCCGAAGATATGAGTCATATCACATTAAAGATCGACGGACCGGAAGAGAAGACGATCAACTATGAATACAAATGCCGTGAGGAAGGCGTTGTGGGAGCTGCAGAGGTTTCCGCAGTTATTCCTGAAATCGAGACAAGAGTATCCATGACAGCATCCGATGCAAATGCAGAAGGATATGTAAAAGAAGGATATGCATTCTCACCAATGTTCACATTGGGATACAGAAAAACAATCTCAGATAAGGAGGTATTTGCAACATGGCTCAACTTGGCAAAGGCAAATTAAATTATAGATGCCCATCCTGTTTTTTAAGAGATCTCGACATCGATATGTTCTACAATAAAGAAACCGGTATTTACAGCTGTATCCGCTGTCAGTACCGCGGAACGGAAGAGGACGTATTAGAGAAAAACGAAATGATTCGTTTCCGCTATAAAGCAATGCATGACAGAATTACAAAATTTGATTTTGACTAAATTCTGGTAACAGAAACAAAATGACTGCCGTACTGAAATATTGTACGGCAGTTTTAAAAAGAGGTAATAACCATGGGAAAAAGAAAAAAGACACAATGGAATTGAGGTTTACGAAGTTCCGCAGGGTGAATATGTTCTGGCACTTTTAGGAGACAACTGGATTCGTGATTACGGACATGATGAAAGTAATCTTCATTTTCACAATCTCATGGAAATCGGATATTGTAAAAACGGTACCGGCGAGTTGATCTTAAATGAAGAGACAAAACGTTATGAACCGGCAATGGTCAGTATTATTCCACAGAATTACCCGCATGTGACGATCAGTGACATTGCGGAGGGACCAAGCTATTGGGAATATTTATTTTTTGATCCGATGGCCATGATCCAGGAATTATATCCGGATAATGCTGTCATGCAAAAAAAGTATTGCAGATGATCAATCGTAAGGCTTTATTTTTCCATGAGTGGGAAAACCGCGGAATTTCCGTTCTTGTGAAGATGCTCATGGATGAAATGAGACAGAAAAAAAATCATTTTAATGATTGTGTCAGAGGTCTTTTGATCGCTTTTTTTGCTGAATTGCTCCGCATGTGTGAGAGCGATGTCTCGGAGAATGAAGTAAAGAAAAAGACAGGTGTTTCCCAGATCACGGCGGCACTTGATTATGTCAGGTTAGAGTATGCAAACAATATCCGTGTCGAGGAACTTGCAAAGGCAAGCCATATGAGTGAGACACATTTCAGAAGAGTGTTTGAATCGTATATGAATATGTCGCCGATGGATTACATCAATCTGATGCGGGTGCAGAAAGCCTGTGATATCATGAAAAAGACAAATGACCCGATGGATGTGGTCGCCCAGAAGTAGGATTTACCACGACATCCACATTTAACCGGAACTTCAAAAAATATCTGAATACATCTCCGTATCAGTGGAAGATCAGTCCGGAAAATTATGAGAGAAAGCTGCTGAATTATAATATTTCCGCGTTGAAGGGCTGGTAAATAAATGGGCGAAAATGCGTGTTTTGTGTTGAGATACAGATGCAAAATGCGCATTTTTCCGTTAAAATGGAGATAAGAAAAAGATAAGGAGGACATGACATGTCATTCGAAATAAAAAAGATCCATGATCCGAAGTTTTTTAAGGAAAACTGCATGGCAGCACACTCCGATCATGTGGCATATGCGAATGAAACAGAAGCAGAAGAAAAAAAGAGCAGCTTCCGGTTATTACTGGATGGTATCTGGAAATTCCATTATGCGAGAAATTATGCGCAGACCGTCAGTGGGTTTGAGGCAGAAGATTTTGATTGTAAATGCTGGGAGGATATTCGGGTGCCGGCACATATCCAGATGGAGGGCTATGATATCCCGCAGTATGTAAACATCCAGTATCCGTGGGATGGCAGGGAAGATGTGTGGCGCGACGCAGTGCCGAGTGAATTTAACCCGGTGGCAAGCTATGTAAAATACTTTACACTGCCGGAAGGTTTTAAGAAAAACGGACTTTATATTTCTTTTCAGGGTGTGGAGAGCGGTTTTGCACTGTGGTTAAACGGTCAGTATGTCGGATACAGTGAGGACAGTTTCACCCCGTCAGATTTTGATCTTACTCCGTATGTAAAAGAGGGCGAAAATAAGCTGGCAGTCCAGGTGTTTAAGTGGACTTCTTCAAGCTGGTGCGAGGATCAGGATTTCTACCGGTTCTCCGGTATTTTCCGTTCGGTTTATCTGTATACCATGCCAAAGGTGCATGTGTATGATTTAAAAGTGCAGCCGGTTGTCGATGAGGCGGTTTTAAATGCAGATCTTCTTGTCACAATGCAGATGCGCGGCGAGGGAAAAGCAAGACTGACCCTGACCGGCAGCAGAAATTATTCCGTTTTGGAAGAAAAAGAAGAACAGATTATTTTCTCTGAGGAGCTGCCAGTCTCTGAGGGGGAAGTTCATTTTGAAAAAGAGGTGAAAAAACCGGATCTGTGGAGTGCGGAGATCCCGAATTTATACACGCTTACGATCGAATGTTTTGATCAAAACGGGGAGAGAAGCGAGCTTGTCAGCCAAAGAATCGGATTCCGCCGTTTTGAAATGAAAGACGGTATCATGACATTAAATGGAAAGCGCATTGTATTTAAGGGTGTCAACCGTCATGAGTTCAGTTCCAAAACAGGACGTGCAGTGACAAGGGAAGAGGTTTTAAAAGACATCGTTACGATGAAACAGAACAACATCAATGCGATCCGCACCTGCCACTACCCGGATGCTTCCATTATATATGATCTCTGCGATGAGTACGGACTCTATATGATCGCGGAAAACAATCTCGAATCACACGGTTCATGGGATGCCGCGATGCATGGTTCTGTGCCGAAAGATACGATCGTTCCGGGGGACAACATGGACTGGGAACCGATGATGCTTGACCGCGTCAATTCCTGTTACCAGAGAGATAAAAACCATCCGGCAGTTCTGATCTGGTCAGTCGGAAATGAATCTTACGGCGGAAAAGTAATTTTTGACATGTCCGAAAAATTCCGTGCCTTAGATCCATACCGTCTGGTTCATTATGAGGGAATTTTCAATGACCGCAGATATGAGGCGACCAGCGATATGGAAAGCCAGATGTATACGAGCGTAGAAAATGTGAAAAAATTCCTCGCCGAGCATAAGGAAAAACCGTTTATTATGTGTGAGTATACACATGCGATGGGAAATTCCTGTGGTGCCATGCACAAATACACGGATCTGACCGATACGGAACCGAGATATCAGGGCGGTTTTATCTGGGATTACATTGACCAGTCCATCTTGAAAAAAGACCGCTATGGAAAAGATTTTCAGGCATACGGCGGCGATTTCTTAGAGCGTCCGACGGATTATAATTTCAGTGGAAATGGAATCTGCTATGGTGGAGACCGAGATCCGTCCCCGAAGATGCAGGAAGTGAAATTCAATTACCAGAATATCAGCATTCTGTTTGAAAAGGAAGGGAAGTTTACCGTTGTAAATAAAAACCTGTTTGCAAATACCGACCGGTTCCGCTGTGTGGCAGTTTTACAGAAAAACGGGGTTGTTGTGAAAAAACAGGAGATAGAGACAGCAGTACCGCCGCTTAGCACGAAGGACTATGAGATCCCGTTTGCCATTTTGCGTGCAGATGATAAGGATCAGAAAAAAGACCCGGATGCAGAATACACACTCACCGTTTCATTCTGGTTAAAGGAGGATATGAGCTGGGCAGATGCAGGACATGAGGTCGCTTTTGGACAGAAGATTTATAAAAAGATCCCTGCTTTCCATGCATCCGAAAAGCCGATCCGCGTGGTTCACGGCAAGGTAAACATCGGAGTAAAAGGCGAAGATTTTGACTGCCTGTTTTCCATGTTGAGCGGGGGACTTGTTTCCTACCGCTATGCGGGGAAAGAAATGATTGAAAAGATCCCGATGCCGAATTTCTGGCGGGCACCGGTTGACAATGATAACGGAAGCATGGCACCGGCGCGCTATGCACAGTGGAAGATCGCGAGCATGTATATCAGCCACAGAAATGGCGGCATGTTTGATAATGTCCCAACGAAAGTGGAAGAAAAAGACAATACCGTGACAGTCACTTACACCTATTTTATGCCGACAACACCGGCAAGTAAATGTCAGGTTCCTACACCGTTTTTGGTGATGGAACGATCGAGACAAAACTGATGTATGATCCGGTAGAGGGACTTCCGGATATGCCGGAGTTTGGAATGATGTTTCAGTTCAATGCTGATTATGACAATCTGACCTGGTACGGCATGGGATCGGAGGAAACTTATGCAGACCGGAGACACGGCGCAAAACTTGGAATTTACAGCAGCAAAGTGGCTGACAATATGGCAAAATATTTAGTTCCGCAGGAATGTGGCAACAAAGTCGGTGTGCGGTATGCGCGCCTTGTGGATGCAAAAGGCAGGGGAATGATGTTTGAGGGAGATGAATTGAGCTTCTCGGCACTTCCGTATACACCACATGAACTTGAAAATGCAGCCCATGTTTATGAACTGCCGCAGGTACATCACACGATTGTCCGTGTGGCATTGGCGCAGATGGGAGTCGGCGGTGATGACAGCTGGGGATCTTTAGTGCACCCGGAATACCATATTGATGTGACGAAACCGTTAGAATTTACGTTCCGGTTCAGAGGAATATAGTGTAAAAAAGAAAGGAATAATTTTATGAAATTTGTAAAAGGAATGGATTTATCTACACTTGCAGAACTGGAGAAGTGTGGTGCGAAATATTATGACAACGGAGAAGAAAAGGATATTTTGGAGATCATGAAATCTTATGATGTGGATACGATCCGTATCCGTGTCTGGAATGATCCGTGGTCAGAAACAGGAGAATCTTACGGTGCCGGGGAAAATGATCCAAAGACATCGCTTGAGATCGCAAAACGTGTGACGAAAGCCGGTTTTGGAGTACTTTTAAATCTGCATTACAGTGATTTCTGGGCAGATCCGGGTAAACAGTTCAAACCAAAGGCGTGGGAAAGCTATGGTGTCAAAGAGCTAGAGCAGGCAGTCTATGATTTTACGCTGGAGATGATGCATCTTTATCTGGAGAACGGTGTCAACATCACAATGGTGCAGGTTGGAAATGAACTTTCCAATGGTCTGCTCTGGCCGGAAGGCAAAGTGCCGAATTATGACAATATTGCAGCGTTTGTCAATGCCGGTATCCGCGCTGTCCGAAAAGCGGATGAAGAACGTCTTGCCGGTTCCATCAAAGGCGTATGCCCGCAGATGGAAGGTTTGTCAAAAATTCCGGTGATGATCCATCTCGACAACGGCGGCAACAATGCGCTTTACCGTGAATGGTTTGACAATTTTACAAAACGCGGTGAGGACTTTGACTGATCGGTCTGTCTTATTATCCGTTCTGGCATGGTTCTCTTCAGATGTTAAATGACAACATGAATGATATTGCCAAGCGCTACGGCAAAGATCTGATCGTGGCAGAAGTATCCATGGGATATACGATGGACGACTACAAGGATTATGAGAAACTTGCCGATGAGGAGCGCAAGGGTTATGCGACGAAACCGGCGCTGGTTGAGAAAATCGAATACCCGATGACCGTACAGGGACAGTATGACTTTATGGAAGACTTCTTAAACCGCATCAGCCATATCGATGATGGAAAAGGGAAGGGCTTCTTCTACTGGGAGCCGGCATGGATCCCGGTTCCGGGTTCCGGCTGGGCAACGCCTGCTTCCTTAAAATACATACAGGATCCGGGACCGTGCGGCAACGAGTGGGCAAACCAGGCATTGTTTGATTATGAGGCAATGCGCTGCCGACGTTAAAACTGATCCGTGATTTTAAGGCATAAAAAGTATTGCTGTCTTGAGATAAAAGAGTGTATAGAAAATCCTGCAATATTTATGTAAAAATGTTGCAGGATTTTTTGCACTTTGTTGCAGTTTGCGTTTCAGCCATTGCAAAGGGATTCGGATGCGTTATAATAGGATTATCAGAGAAAACGAAACAAATGCATCCTGCTTTTCCGGGAAAGGAAAACAGACGGGATGACGTGGAACAAAATAAGAACAAATGATGTATTGTAAAAAGGAGGATTTAAGATGGTTTGGGAGAACGTACTGGCAAAGTTTAAAGAGTTATTTGGCGGCGAAGGAGAGATTGGTGTTTATTTTGCACCGGGACGTGTGAACATGATCGGAGAGCATACTGATTACAATGGCGGTCATGTATTTCCTTGTGCACTGACGATCGGTACTTATGGTGTGGCAAGAAAAAGAAATGATAAGAAGCTGCGTTTTTATTCCATGAACTTTGAGCAGCTTGGCGTGTTAGAGTCATCGGTAGAGAATTTAAAACCGGAGAAAGAAGCTGACTGGACCAACTATCCGAAGGGCGTGATGTGGGCATTCGGAGAGAAAGGCATGAAGGTAGAACAGGGTATGGATCTTGTATTATTCGGAAATATCCCGAATGGTTCCGGACTTTCTTCTTCCGCATCCGTAGAGGTTTTAACAGGATTTATCTTACGCGATATGTTTGGATTTGATGTGACAAATCAGGATCTTGCACTGATCGGTCAGTATTCGGAAAATAAATTCAACGGTGTCAACTGTGGTATCATGGATCAGTTTGCTATCGCAATGGGCAAAGCAGGCCATGCGATCTTCCTTGACACTGCAACTTTAAAATATGAGTATGCACCGATCAAACTGGAGAATACAAAGATTGTGATTTCCTGCAGTAATAAAAAACGTGGACTGGGCGATTCCAAATACAATGAGCGCCGCAGTGAGTGTGAAAAAGCACTGGCAGAGTTACAGAAAGTTGTCTCCATCGACGCACTTGGAGATCTGACAGAGGCACAGTTTGAAGAACACAAAGATGCCATCAAAGAGGAAGTGTGTGTAAGACGTGCAAAACATGCAGTTTATGAGAATCAGAGAACGATCAAAGCAGTAGAGGCACTGAAAAATAATGATGTTGCCTTATTTGGAAAACTGATGAATGAATCCCACGTTTCTCTCCGCGATGATTATGAAGTAACCGGTATTGAGCTGGATACTTTGGTTGAGGAAGCATGGAAGATTGATGGTGTGATCGGCTCAAGAATGACAGGTGCGGGCTTTGGCGGATGTACGGTCAGCATCGTAAAAGATGAGGCTGTGGATACCTTTATCAAAGAAGTCGGTGCAGCTTATGAGAAGAAGATCGGATATGCAGCAGATTTCTATGTTGTTGAGATTGGTGACGGTCCAGTGAAATTAGCCTGATGAAAAGAAGTTTTTCATTTCTGAAAATAAGAAGCTCATTGAAAATAATATAGAGACTTAAAAATATATGTCTGGCAGAGTATTGCAAAGACACGTTAAACAGTGTAGAAGTGAGGAAGAATATGATACAGGAAAAGATTTTGGAGTTGACAGAATATGGTCTGGTGACAGGACTTGTTGCACCGGAAGATAAAAGATTTACTATCAATCGTCTGTTAGAACTTTTTCAATTAGATGAGTTAGAAGATGAAGTCGCTGCAGCATATGAAAAGAGAGAGCCGATGACACAGGAGACCGCTGAGGATGCCTTAGAGGGAATTCTCACAGAAATGCTTGACTATGCGGCAGAGCAGGGACTGATGCCGGAGGATACGATCACATACCGTGATCTGTTTGACACAAAGATCATGAGCATGCTGATGCCAAGACCAGGTGAAGTCATCACAAAATTCCGTGGACTTTACAATCATCAGTCCGCACAGGCGGCAACCGATTATTTTTACAAATTAAGCTGTGATTCGAACTATATCCGCAGATACCGTATTAAGAAGGATCTGAAATGGACTGCAGATACCGAGTTTGGTATCTTGGATATCACGATCAATTTATCAAAACCGGAAAAAGATCCGAAAGCAATCGCTGCAGCAAAACTTGCAAAACAGAGCGGTTACCCGAAATGCTTACTCTGCAAGGAAAATGAGGGATACGCAGGACGTGTGAACCATCCGGCAAGACAGAATCACAGAATCATCCCGGTAACGATTAATGGCAGTGACTGGTTTTTTCAGTACTCTCCGTATGTATATTACAATGAGCACTGCATTATATTCAACGGACAGCACACACCGATGAAAATTGAGCGTGCAACGTTCGGCAAACTGCTTGATTTCGTGGAACAGTTCCCACATTATTTTGTAGGATCAAACGCAGATCTTCCAATTGTCGGCGGTTCTATTTTAAGCATGATCATTTCCAGGGTGGTCATTACGAATTTGCCATGGCAAAAGCACTGGTCGAAAAAGAAATCTCATTCAAGGGATTTGAGGATGTAAAAGCAGGCATTGTAAAATGGCCGATGTCCGTGATCCGTATCAGCGCGGAGAAAAAAGAGCGTCTGATCGAGCTGGCAGATAAAATTTTACTTGCATGGAGAGGTTATACGGACGAGGCAGCATTTATTTTTGCTGAGACAGACGGGGAACCACATAATACGATCACTCCGATCGCAAGAAGACGTGGAGATTTATATGAACTTGATCTGGTACTGCGTAACAACATTACCACAGAAGAGCATCCGCTTGGTGTTTATCATCCACATGCAAAGCTGCACCATATCAAAAAAGAAAACATTGGTCTGATCGAGGTTATGGGTCTTGCAGTACTTCCGGCACGTCTGAAAAAAGAGATGGCGGACTTAGAGCAGGCACTGCTTGACGGTACGTCCATCCGTGAGGATGAAGTTCTTGCAAAACATGCAGACTGGGTAGAAGAATTCCTTCCGAAATACGGATTTACATTTGGCAGCGGTTTAGAGGGAGAGGTAACCCCGGAAAAACTGCATGAGATCGTGCAGACAGAGATCGGTCTGGTATTTAAGGAAGTATTAAAAGACGCCGGTGTTTATAAATGTACCGAAGAAGGCAGAACTGCGTTCATGCGTTTCGTAGACAAAGTGAATGCATAGGAAATCATTCCGCAAATACCAGAATGCAAAATTTGATTAAATTTTCATCTGTGTTTTTTGTCCGACAAATTTTTGTATGTTGTGCTAGGACGAAAGAGATAGGCGATTTATTTGATCAGAATGTATATGGATTTAAAAATAAATATGTGATAGGCATGATAGGCAGATGTCAGCATCTTCAGTGAGGATGCTGGCATTTTCTATCTACCGAAATTGATTTTACACTCAGGCATTGTTTCGCGTTTGTCAGCGGTAAAATTTGTACCGGATTCTTGGAAAACAGCATTTACTTCTTTATGGTGCTGTGGTAAAGTATTTAGAGATCATGTTACAGGATGCGCCCTGTTTTAGCGAGGATGGTGTGGTCTGTAACATCCGAAATGTACACGAATGGAGATAGAACTATGGTTTCAAAAAGAATACAAAAAGCACTGCTTGGAAATTCCGCGATCCGTGCAATGTTTGTGGAAGGAAAAGCGATGGCGGAAAAATATGGGGCGGAGAATGTCTATGATTTTTCACTCGGCAACCCTGCAACACCGGCTCCGGCAGCATTAAACGACAGTATCAGAGATTTGTTGGATGAGGCAGATAAGAAAGGAGCGGCAGGTTCTTTAGAATTGCACGGATATATGGAAAATGCAGGTTATAAAGATGTGCGTGAGGCGATCGCGGCAAACTTAAATAAACGTTTTGGTACCGCATTTGACGATCATAATATCGTGATGACAGTCGGTGCAGCGGGAGGCCTCAATATTATTTTTAAAACGGTCTTGGATCCTGGTGATGAGGTGATCGTGTTTGCCCCGTTTTTTGGTGAGTACCGTCAGTATGCAGCCAATTTTGATTCAGAGATTGTAACGGTAAATCCGGATCTTAAGACTTTTCTGCCGGATCTGAACGATTTTGAGGCAAAGATTACGGAAAAGACCAAGGCACTGATTGTCAATACGCCGAACAATCCGACCGGTGTCATCTATAAACCGGAGACGATGGAGGCGATCGCTTCTATCTTAGAAAAGAAGCAGAAAGAATTTGGACATGACATTTACCTGGTTTCGGATGAGCCGTATCGGGAACTGGTTTATGATGGAAATAAAGAGGATTTTCTGACGAAATATTATAAAAATACGATTGTTGGATATTCGTTCAGTAAATCGCTGTCACTTCCTGGAGAGCGTATCGGTTACGTGGTAGTTCCGAACGAGGCATCCGATGCTGAAGATCTGATCCGCGGTATTGAAATTTCAAACCGTACGCTTGGATTTGTCAATGCACCATCTCTGATCCAGAAAGCGGTTGCAAGATGTTTAGATGAGAAAACAGATGTTTCTTTCTATGATGAAAACCGAAAAATGTTGTACGATGGCTTAACGGAACTTGGATTTACCTGTATCAAACCGGAAGGAGCATTTTACCTGTGGGTAAAATCCCCGGTCGATAATGAGGAAGAATTTGTGGAAGAGGGCAAAAAGCTGCATCTTCTGATGGTAAAGGGAAGTGCATTTGGATGTGGTGGATTTGTACGTCTTGCTTATTGTGTTTCCCATGAGACGGTCAAAAATTCACTGCCCGCTTTTGAAAAACTTGCACAAGTGTATGGACTGAAATAACGCAGTGTAAAAAAGGAAAATTGTAGAAATCAACGTAAGCATGGAGGAGTAGAATGAGCAGCTGGGAGTCTTATGTAAGAAAAGTAGTGCCTTATGTTCCGGGAGAACAGCCACAGGAACAGCGTATGATAAAATTAAATACAAATGAAAATCCATATCCGCCGGCACCGGGAGTGATCCGTGCACTGAAAGAATTTGATACAGACCGGCTTCGGTTATATCCGGAACCGACCTGCAAGGTTTTGGTGGATGCAATCGCAGAGTATTATGGATTAAAGAGCAGTCAGGTGTTTGTCGGTGTGGGATCGGATGATGTGCTTGCCATGATCTTCATGACTTTTTTTAATTCCAAAACACCGGTCTGGTTCCCGGATATCACATATTCCTTTTATGATGTCTGGGCAGACATGCTGCGGATTCCATATGAGGTAAAGCCGTTAGATGAAAATTTTCAGATTGTAAAAGAAGATTATTATGGCGAAAATGGCGGTGTGGTTTTTCCAAATCCAAATGCACCGACGGGAATTTTAATGCCGTTGTCTGAAATAGAGGATATCATACAACATAACCGGAATGTCATCGTGGTGGTGGATGAGGCATATATCGATTTTGGCGGGGAGAGTGCACTTCCGTTAATCGAGAAATATGATAATCTGCTGGTAGTCCAGACATTTTCAAAATCGCGCTCCATGGCAGGCATGCGTATCGGTTATGCGATGGGAAATGAGAAACTGATCAAATATATCAATGATGTGAAATATTCATTCAATTCCTATACCATGAATCAGACAGCGCTTGCACTTGGTGTGGAAGCAATCAAAGATAAAGCCTACTTTGAAGAGACAAGACAGCGTGTAATAGCAACCCGTGAATGGACGAAGCAGGAACTCACAAAACTTGGTTTTTCATTTGGCGATTCCATGAGTAATTTTATCTTTGCGACACATGAGCGCGTACCGGCAAAAGAACTGTTTGAGGCTTTGAAAAAAGAACACATTTTTGTGCGGTATTTTTCGAAGGAACGAATCAGCAATTATCTCAGGATCAGTATTGGAACGAAGGAAGAGATGGAGGAGCTGATCCGTTTTCTGAAAAATTATCTGCAGTGATAAAAAGTGAACTGGTCATAGTTACAAAAACTGGAAACATAACCAGAAGACACTAATTGGATGGATAAAAAGTATCGTATCCGGTATTTTCAAGGTACAGTGGAGCCGCCTGCTTTTGAGCCAGCCGGTTTGTGCCGAAACGAAAGAGAATGAGACCGCTAAAAGTACAGATCACTCCGGTGGCAAAATAAAGAACGAAAAAGAGTGTGCTGTTGCCGGTCGGTAAAATGCCGCTTATAATGGTTCCCCAGAAGTTAAACATCATATGAAACAGGATAGACTGATAAATACTGCCGCCTTTTTCACAGATGTAACCTAAGACCATGCCGAGGAAAAAGGCATAGATTCCCTGGATCATATTCATATGAAAAAGTCCAAATAAAAGCGCCTGCATGATGTTTGCTGCCCAGAATGGGAACACTCTTTTTGCCTGATGCATCGTGACACCGCGAAAGAGAAGCTCTTCGCCGATCGGGGCAAGCAGGATGGAATAAAAAAACATGGAAACGGTCAGTCCACTGTTTATTCCGGTACTTTCCATTAATTTTTCATATGCCTTCATCCACTGCGGAAACAGCGAGGCTGTGAAAGAGACCAGATAGGTCGAAAGGCACTGAGTACCGGGAACTAAAAGGATGATCCCGACAATGGAAAGCGGATGAAAAACTTTTCGTGGATGAATCAGATAGATTCCATTATACCCGGCATGATACCAGAAGCCAAATGCTCCGATACAGAGAAGGGAAAATACAATCATGATCAGGTATTTACACGTGTCGTGGACCATAAATCTAATGTTTTGTTCCAAAGATCTGCGTAGATACGGTTGGAAGAAAAATATAGCGGATATGTTCGTAAAACAGAGTGACTCCCATAACAAAAAACATGGCAAGGTACTGAAATACAAGTGCAAGTAAAAACGGTATAAATGTAAAGAAAAAAGAACCGATTTTTTCATGTGAATACTCCTTTGCAAGGTGAAATAACTGTTAGTGATGAAAATATTATAGCAAACATATGTTTGAAAATCAATAGAAAAGAGATAAAAGCAGAACGTATGTTCTTGAAATGATAATCTATATATTTCATTGCATATATGGGGAGAAAATGATATAATGGCGGTCTGCGAAAAAAATAAAATTACATAAAATATGTATTTACTTTAAAACTTTAATATGCTAAAATGTATCGTAGGTGTATAGCGCATATAGCGTGTAATTAATAAAAAAGGAGAAAGGAATATGAGCAAGAAACTTAGGACAGAGGCAGTCGATCATCTTTTTGATGCTATCTTAAGCCTCCAGAACAAGGAAGAATGTTATACATTTTTTGAAGATGTATGTACTGTAAATGAGCTGCTTTCTTTATCACAGAGATTTGAAGTTGCAAAGATGCTTAGAGATCAGAAAACGTATCTCGATATTGCGGAAAAGACCGGTGCTTCCACTGCAACGATCAGTCGTGTGAACCGTTCATTAAATTATGGAAATGACGGATACGACATGGTTTTTTCAAGACTTCAGGACATGGATAAAGAATAGAAATAAAAAGAACCGCTATTTTTAATTTGCGACAACAGGACATTCTGCAAAGTGTGCAGCCTGTTGTTCCATTGAAAATAGCGGTTTTTCTGTTAAATACGGTAAAACATAACAAGTAATCTGAGCGGGAAGCATGCAGCCTGTTATTTTTTGGATGGCTTTGTCTCAGGATTTTTTGAAGCCATCTGATCGATCATCTTTTCAATCAGAGTTTTTTTGATGTAAACGTCATAGCTGAGCATACAGATAAAGCTGAATGTATGCAAAAGATCTGCTTCATCTTCTGACGCATCCGGGAATGTGTTCATGGAAGTGTTGAATTTTTTTGCGAGATCTTTCATCAGGTTCTGTGTTTCCGGATGTTCTAAACTGAAAACTTCTTTGTAGATATCTTCGAGACTGTAATTCTCGTCATTGCCGAAATATTTTTCAGTGATCGGGTTTAAAATACCCTGAATGTCGCTGATGCTTAAAATACTTTTCAGATAATAAATAAAGATCAGGACCAGTACATGCTCTTTGGTATACTTCTTTTTCTCCGGTGGAGGAAGAAGATTGTTTTTGCATAATTGTTGATCATTGTTTTGGTCAGGATCTTGTCATCATCATGACGTTTTGAAGCGGCAAGCTGTGAATCCATGAATGTGGTTACCTGATCCATATATAAATCAATATTCGGAACATCTTCCGGTTTGACATAATCAATCTGCTGCAGGGAATCTAAGATTGAACGTAAAAATTGTTTTGTATCCATATTTGTGTCACCTCTGATCACATTATATAGTATTGAAAACTAGATGACAAGATATAAATGAAGAAAAAATAATTCAATATGGGTTTTATTACATGAAATATTTATGTTATAGTATAAGAACAAGCAATGAAAGAAAAGGAAAATATAACCATGAGTATATATGATACGTTGAATGAACAGCAGAGAGAAGCGGTATATCAGACAGAAGGTCCGGTACTGATCTTAGCCGGGGCTGGCTCCGGTAAAACACGTGTGCTGACACACCGCACTGCTTATTTAATCGAAGAAAAGGGTGTCAATCCTTACCATATCATGGCGATCACTTTTACCAACAAAGCGGCGGGAGAGATGCGGGAGCGAATTGATAAAATTGTCGGATTTGGCTCGGAGAGCATCTGGGTATCGACCTTCCATTCAAGTTGTGTGAGAATTTTGCGCCGTCATATCGACCGGATCGGATTTGACACCAATTTTACGATTTATGATGCGGATGATTCAAAATCACTGATGAAGGATATATGCAAGCGTTTAGAGATTGATACCAAGATTTATAAAGAAAAAAGTTTTTTGGCAGCGATTTCATCGGCAAAAGATGAACTGATCACACCGACAGAGCTGATGCAGCGTGCACTGACATCTTCCGATTATGCAAAGCGTAAACAGGCGGAGGTATACCGGGAATATCAGGAGGCGTTACATAAGAATAATGCGCTGGATTTTGATGATCTGATCATGAAGACGGTGGAACTTTTGCAGTCTGATCCGGAGGTAAAAAATTATTATCAGGAACGTTTTCATTATATTATGGTGGACGAGTATCAGGATACGAATACGGCACAGTTTGAGCTGATCCGTCTTTTGGCAGGCAAATATCAGAATCTTTGTGTGGTGGGTGATGATGATCAGTCTATTTATAAGTTCCGTGGAGCAAATATTTATAATATATTAAATTTTGAAAAACATTTTCCGGATGCAAAGACGATCAAGTTAGAGCAGAATTACCGGTCTACGCAGAATATTTTAAATGCTGCAAACAGTGTGATCGCAAACAATGTCGGCAGAAAGTCAAAGACACTCTGGACTGCAAATGATGAGGGAAAGAAGATTGACTTTGAACAGTTCAATACCGGCTATGAGGAAGCAGATTATATTGCGCGTGATATTGCAGGCGGGGTAAGAAACGGGGATTACCATTATGGGGATTATGCAGTTTTGTACCGGACGAATGCGCAGTCGCGTCTGTTTGAGGAGCGTTTTATTGTATCAAACATTCCATATAAGATCGTTGGCGGTGTAAATTTCTATGCGAGAAAAGAAGTGAAAGATCTTCTTGCCTATTTAAAGACAATCGACAATGCGCGCGATGATTTGGCGGTGCGCCGTATTTTAAATGTTCCGAAACGCGGTATCGGCGCAACAACCGTAAACCGTGTGTCTGATTATGCGGAGGCATACGATATCAGTTTTTACGATGCCTTAAAGCGTGCGGACGAGATTCCTTCGATTGGAAAAGCAGCGTCAAAGGTAAAACCGTTTGTAAATCTGATCCAGGTATTCCGCAGTAAGCTGGAATTTATCAGCATTTCCGATCTTCTCCGGGAAGTGATTGAGGAAACCGGATATGTCAAAGAGCTTGAAGCGGAAGGTACGGATGAGGCAGAAGCGAGGATCGAGAATATTGACGAGCTCTTAAGTAAAGTTGTGAGTTACGAGGAAAGCGAAGAACATCCGACACTGAGTGGCTTTTTAGAAGAAGTAGCACTGGTGGCAGACATTGACAGTCTGGAAGATGACAGTGATTATGTTGTATTAATGACTCTGCACAGCGCAAAAGGACTTGAATTCCCGAAAGTGTATTTAGCAGGTATGGAGGATGGTCTGTTTCCAAGTTATATGTCGATCACATCGGATGATTCGAGTGAGCAGTTAGAGGAAGAACGCCGTCTTGCCTATGTGGGTATCACCCGTGCCATGAAAGAGCTGACGATTACCTGTGCAAAGCAGAGAATGATTCGTGGGGAGACACAGTACAATAAAGTTTCCCGTTTTGTCAAAGAGATACCGCTGGAGCTTTTAGAAGGAAAAGCCCCCGTTGTTTCGCGAAAAGAATCAGATTCTTCGATTGAAAATACATGGAATGTGAAACCAAAGCGCATGACGATGAGACAGCAGCCTTCCGGACAGAGCATGCAGCGCGTGCATTTGCCTCTGTTCATACGAAAGAAGAAAAGCTGCCGTATGATATTGCAGACCGTGTTTTACATACGCGGTTTGGAGAAGGAACGGTGGTTGCCATTGTTGAAGGTGGGAGAGATTATGAGGTTACAGTCCAGTTTGACACGGTGGGAATTAAAAAAATGTTTGCTTCTTTTGCAAAATTAAAAAAGTTATAAAATCGTTTAATTTATAAATTTTTTATAGGCGAAATGGGAAACATATGATATAATAAACATATGCAATAAGCAGTGCGGAATTATTTGTTTTCTGAACAAGTACTGCAATATGGGAATAATATGTATCATATGACTGTAAGATGTCACAGTCTGAAAATAGAAGGAGGGGAGCCCCATGAACAAGATGGATGATTTAAAAGATTTAGTTAACATTTCAAGATTAAATGAACTGCTGAACAAAAAAGAAGCAGAGGAAGAGAAGAAAGCTTCCAAAGTTGTCTGGGTATTCGCAATTATCGGAATCATTGCCGCAGTTGCAGCAGCAGTTTACGGAATCTATCGTTTCTTTGCACCGGACTATTTAGAGGATTTCGAAGACGACTTCGAGGATGATTTTGATGATGATTTCTTCGAGGACGAAGAAGATGACGACAAAGCAGAAGAGCCGGCAGAGGACAAAACAGAAGAGTAAGAAATATCTTTAAGGGGCTGCAGTGTTGCAGCCCTTTTTAAATTCATAGGAAAAGAGAAAGGAACTGGTTATGAAAAAAGGGCAGATCGTAGAAGGAATCATTGAACGGGTGGATTTCCCGAATAAAGGAATTTTAAGAGCGAAGATGGCACGCGTGTCATTGTAAAAAATGCGATCATGGGACAGAAAGTATCAGCGGCGGTCAATAAGGTCAGAAAAGGAAAATGTGAGGGACGCCTGCTCGAGGTGTTGGAAAAATCTGCACTGGAACTGCCGGAACCGGGATGTGTTCATTATGGTATCTGCGGCGGCTGTACATTCCAGAGCCTTCCGTATGAAGAACAGCTTTCCATGAAGGAGCAGCAGGTAAAAGATCTGATCGATGCGGTCATCACCGAGGAAAATAAGGGATATGAGTTTTTACCGATCAAGGCGAGCCCAAGACCGAAGGCATACCGCAATAAGATGGAGTTTTCATTTGGAGATGAATATAAGGACGGGCCGTTAGCACTTGGCATGCATAAAAGGGGCAGTTTTTATGATATCGTAAACGTAGGGGAGTGTCAGATCGTAGATGAAGATTTCCGCCGTGTGCTTAAGATCACATTGGAATATTTTAAGGAAAGACAGATCCCATTTTACCATAAACTCCGCCACACCGGATATCTGCGCCATTTTCTTGTGAGAAAGGCGGCAAAAACAGGAGAGATTTTAGTTGACCTGGTAACAACAACGCAGACGGACGGACTTGGTGCGGAAACCGAAAGCGTATTATTAGACGGATGGGTAAAGGCACTCTGTGAGGAAACATATGACGGTGTGTTAAAAGGAATCCTCCACACGAAAAATGACAGTGTTGCCGATACGATCAAAAATGAGGGGACAGATATTTTATTTGGACAGGACTTCTTCTATGAGGAGCTGCTCGACCTGAAATTCAAGATCACGCCGTTTTCCTTTTTCCAGACCAATTCCCTTGGCGCAGAAGTGCTTTATCAGACGGCGCGAGAATTTATCGGAGATGCGCTCGATGATGAGGCGAGCCAGACGGTATTTGACCTGTATTCCGGAACCGGAACGATCGCACAGATCTTATCTCCGGTTGCGAAGAAAGTGATCGGTGTGGAGATCGTGGAGGAAGCTGTTGTGGCTGCAAGGGAGAATGCAGCTTTAAACGGACTTACTAACTGCGAATTTATCGCGGGAGATGTATTAAAAGTGATCGATACGATCGGGGAAAAACCGGATTATATCGTACTTGATCCGCCAAGAGATGGAATCCATCCGAAAGCACTGGAGAAAATCATCCGCTATAATGTGCCGCAGATGGTCTATATTTCCTGTAAACCGACCAGCTTAGCAAGAGATCTTGAAGTGCTGCAGGCGAGAGGATATAAGGTGAAGAAAGTGCAGTGCGTGGACATGTTCCCTGCGACGGGAAATATTGAGACGGTATGTTTATTGTCCAAACTAAATGTCAAGCATCATATTGAGGTGGAAATCACGATGGATGAGTTGGATTTGACGGCAGCGGAGAGTAAAGCCACTTACGATGAAATCAAGGCTTATGTACTTGAAAAATTCGGCTTTAAAGTCAGTCAGCTTTATATCGCCAAATAAAACGGAAATGTGGCATTATCGAGAGAAAGAACTATAACCAGTCAAAAAAGAAGATGCCAAAGTGCCGAAGTGCCCGCCGGAGAAAGAAGCGGCGATTATGGATGCGCTCAAGCATTTCCAGATGATTCCATAGAAAAACAGAATAGAGATGCCAGTTTCAGATTTAAAAGGTGTTGCTTTCGGGCAGCACCTTTTGTTTTAAGCATTTAGAATTTCTTAGGAGGGAGGTGTCATTCATGCCAGACCTTGCCATGCTGGACTACTTCTACGGAGATGAAGCGGAACAGTTCACTTTTTACCGGATACCCAAAGTGCTGTTCACTGACCCCAGCTACCGGCGCATATCTTCCGACGCCAAAATCCTGTACGGGCTTATGCTTGACCGTATGGGGCTGTCAGTTCGGAATGGCTGGCTGGACGAATACAACCGGGTATTCATTTTCTTTACCCTGGAGGATGCTTTGGAATATCTGTGCTGCGGGCATACCAAAGCCGTTTCCCTTTTTGGGGAACTGGATAAGGCGGGCTTGATCGAGCGCAAAAAGCAAGGCCAGGGAAAGCCGACAAAAATCTACGTTAAGAACTTTGTTCGGAATGCGGAAGTCTTGACTTCCGAAAAACGGAAGTCTAAAGTTCCGCAATCTGGAAGTCAAGACTTCCAAAAAACGGCCTCTAATAATACTGAGATAAAAGATACTGAATTGAGTGATACTGAACCATCTATCTATCCGGTCAGGGGGCTGCCGGAAGATAAATCGCCTGCGGCAGATGCGATGGATACGATGCGTGTCTATCGTCAGATTATCATGGAGAATATTGAGTACGAGATCACTCGCAGGCAGCTCGGCTATGATGCCGACATTCTGGACGAGATTGTTGACATCATGGTGGACACGGTATGCAGCACAAAGCCCATGATCCGCATAGGCGGTCAGGATTTTCCTTTAGAGGTCGTAAAGAGCCGCCTGCTAAAACTCAATTCAGAGCATATCAGCTATGTGGTGAGCAGTTTGAAATCCAATACCACCAAAGTCCGAAACATCCGGGCGTATCTGCTTACCGCCTTGTATAATGCCCCTACCACTATCAGCAGTTACTACACAGCTTTGGTCAACCATGACCTTTACGGCGGTGGGTAACTGCTTTTTTCATAATCACCTATGGGCGGCTGCGTCGGTTCCTGGCCAGCCCCTTAACTGCAAAAATGCAAATGAACAGCACTGTGTCAAGAACGCACGGTGTGCGTTCATTTTCATTCTTGACACGGGGTTGCTCGTTTGCTACCCGGCACAGCCGGAGAAAGGAGCTTCCCCATGAAAAAGCCATTTGCCTACATTACAGCCGTCTGGAAAGGCGGCGAGTTTACCGTCATTGACCAGGCGGCGGTGTACTGCCGCAAAGTCTATGAAGCCGGGTTTACCCCGATCTGCCCGGTTCTCTATCTTCCCCATTTCCTGCGTGATTCCATTCCTGCCGAACACAAGGACGGCATTGACATTGGGCGTGAACTTCTGCGCCGGAGCCATGTGCTGATCGTCTGCGGGGACGAAGTTGACGAGTCCGTTAAAAACGATATTGCCGTGGCACAGCGGCTGGGCATTACCGCCACTACCCTGGATGGCATTCTGAAAATCCATGCTCAGGGAGAAAACGAGGTGGAGGCTGATGCCTGATTACCTGTACCGGTTGACGCTGTTTCTGCTGCACCGGCTGGTGGTTCCGCCTTAGACCATTTCCTTTTTCAGCATTCCTGCCAGAGAAAGGAGTGATGAGGTTTGCAGGAAGAAGTTGAAAACAAATCGGTGGCGATTAGTATCAAAGCCACCAAGCTGACCGCCAATGTGCTGAAAGCCGCACTCCTGAAAGCCCTTGCGGAAATGGAGAAGAAGCAGAAAAATCCCAAGGTCTACAAGGGCAAACAGAGTGTGAAACACCTTGTCCGGCAGGGAGCTGGGGTCAGCAACATCGAAATCACCGACGGTAACATCAAGTCTTTTGAGAAAGTTGCCAGGAAATACGGCATTGACTTTGCTCTCAAAAAGGATGCTTCCACACAGCCGCCCCGGTATCTGGTCTTTTTCAAGAGTAAAGATGCCGATGCACTGACGGCGGCATTCCGGGAATATTCCGGTAAAGTCGTGAAAAGCCAGTCCAAGGAGAAGCCGTCCATCCGCAAGCAGCTTTCCAAACTCCAGGAAGTGGTCAAGGATATGGCAAAATCCCTCTCCCGGAACAAGAGCCAGGAGGTGGACAGATGAAGAAATTGCCGAAAATCAATACTTCCAAGCTGCTAAAAGCGGCTTTGCCGTATATCCTGGTCGGCCTGATGGCTACCAAGCTGGGGCAGGCGTACCGCATGGCATCCGGCGGCGATGTGCTGGATCGGATTTTTGGGGCGTTCCTCAAAATCGGGGAAGCCTTTGCCAGTCCCTGCCCAGCCTGCATCCGTTTGACCTGCTGGTGGGGGCTCCTGCGGCGCTCTGCTGTGGTTTATCGTGTATCAGAAATCCAAGAATGCCCGGAAATACCGGCGTGGTGCGGAGTATGGGACTGCCCGATGGGGAAATGCAAAAGATATTGAGCCGTTCATCGACCCGGATTTTTCGCAGAATATCCTGCTGTCCGAAACGGAACGTCTGACGCTGGGAAAAATTGCAGACCCCGAAAAGAGAAACGTCAATCTGAATGTGCTGGTCATTGGGGGAGTGGTTCGGGAAAGACCCGCTACCATATCAAGCCCAATCTTCTCCAGATGAACGCATCGTATGTCTGCTCCGATCCAAAAGGCACGGTCATTGAGGAAGTCGGGCGGGCACTGGTGCGTGGCGGATACAAAATCAAGGTTCTAAATACTATTGATTTTTCCTGTTCCATGCACTATAACCCCTTTGTCTATCTCCATAGCGAAACGGACATTCTCACCCTTGTCACGGTTATTATGACCAATACCCAGGGAGAAGCCAAAGGCGGGGACGATTTCTGGCAGAAAGCGGAAGCCTGCTGTATCAGGCCCTGATCGCTTATATCTACTATGAAGCCCCAGCCGAGGAGCGCAACATGAATACCTGCTGGATATGCTCAACGCCTGCGAGTGCCGGGAGGACGACGAGAACTTTAAATCAGCGGTTGACCTGCTGTTTGAACAGTTGGAACAGCGCAATCCCGACCACTTTGCGGCAAGGCAGTATAAAAAATTTAAGATGGCGGCGGGTGATATATGCTCTAAGTGACTTCTTAATCATGATTTGTCATGGTTAGTGAAGCAATCACTTAGAGCATTTTTGTTTCAGGAGGTACAGCCATGAGAAATGAAAAAATTACCCCACTGTACGAGCGCCTGAGCCGGGACGATGAGTTACAGGGCGAGAGCAATTCCATATCCAACCAAAAACAGATGTTAGAGGATTTTGCCCGCCGGAACGGGCTGCCCAACCCTACGCACTTTACTGATGATGGTATCTCAGGCACCCGTTTTGACCGCCCCGGATTTTTGGCGATGATGGAGGAAGTGGAGGCAGGGCGTGTGGAGGCAATCGTCATCAAGGACATGAGCCGGTTGGGGCGCGACTATCTAAAGGTCGGTCAGGTTATGGAGGTTTTGCGGCAGAGAGGCGTTCGTCTGATTGCCATTAACGACGGTGTGGACAGTCTGAAAGGCGATGACGATTTTACCCCGTTCCGCAACATTATGAATGAATTTTACGCCCGTGATACCAGCCGGAAAATCCGCTCTGTGTTTAAGTCAAAAGGCATGAGCGGCAAGCACCTGACAGGCACCGTGATTTACGGCTACTTGTGGGATGAAAAGCGGGAACATTGGCTGATAGATGAGGAAGCCGCCGAAGTGGTACGCCGTATCTTCTCTCTCACGCTGAAGGGATATGGGCCTTATCAGATTGCTTGTAAACTATCCACAGACCGGATTGAAATTCCTGTCGTACACCTTGCCCGCTTCAATGAGGGTGTGAACCGTTCAAAGCCGGTCAAAGACCCGTATGGATGGGGAGCATCTACCATCGTGAACATTTTGAAAAAACGAGAGTATTTGGGACACACCATCAATTTCAAGACCCGCAAGCACTTTAAGGACAAGAAAAGCCACTATGTTTCTGAGGACGAGTGGACGATCTTTGAGAATACCCATGAAGCCATTATCGACCAGCAGACCTTTGATTTGGTGCAGAAAATCCGTAGCAATGTACGGCGTTATCCAAACGGCTGGGGCGAAGCGGCTCCCCTCACAGGCTTGCTCTATTGTGCCGATTGTGGCGGCAAGATGTATGTCCACCGCACCAACAATGGCAAGCGGATTTCTCAATATACCTGTTCCAATTATACCAAAGTTCCGTGTGGGACACTATGCCCTACACAACACCGTATCAATGAGAGTGCTATCCTGACATTGGTTTCTGACACGCTCCGGGCTATCGCTGAATATTCCAAAAATGACCGGACGGAATTTATTCACGCCGTTCAGGAAACGCAGGTTGCCCAACAGAGTGCCGATATAGCGAAAAAGCGCAGGCGTCTGGCCGCTGCTCAAAAGAGATCCGGAGAACTGGAAAAACTGATTTGCAAAATCTATGAGGACAACGCCCTCGGCAAGCTGCCGGATGCACGATATAGGGCACTTGATGCACAGTATGCCAAAGAGCAGGACGCACTTGAGATTGAAATTGCGGAGCTGGAAAAGGCTGTTACCGGCTACGAGCAAAGCCAGAAATCAGCGGAGAAATTTATAGCCTTGATTGATAAGTACGAGAATTTTGACACTCTGACAAACACCATGCTCAACGAGTTTGTAGAGAAAATCCTTGTCCACGAACGCGCCCGAAAAGGCACCCAGGACACCACGCAGGAAATTGAAATCTACTTCAATTTTTTAGGACGCTATATCCCACCATCCTTACAGCCGGTTCCTTTAACCCCGGAGGAACAGGAAGAACTGCGGAAAAAAGAAGAACGCAAGGACAGGC
>ENA-OQDE01000379-OQDE01000379.1-human-gut-metagenome-genome-assembly--contig:-NODE-379-length-27590-cov-3.140043_pt1 | contig 27590 bp, 29 predicted proteins | sample MGYA00242768_ERZ504595 | MGnify/ENA primary metagenome ERZ504595 (study PRJEB26092, sample SAMD00036307) | human gut metagenome | host: Homo sapiens | study: EMG produced TPA metagenomics assembly of... | reverse complement strand
TCTCCTCCCAGGGCATAAGCCCCGCTTGTGGGAAGCACGGCCAGATTCACACCGAAGATTAGGATCAGCACAAGCGCCACAAAAAAGGAAGGGATACAGTTGGTCACTGTCCCAATCTTACATATGCACCTGTCAATAAAGGTATTCTCCCGCATGGCGCAGAAAACACCCAGCAAAACAGCGAAAACAAAGGTGAGCACATAGGATAAGCCCCCCAATATCAGAGTATTGGCATATACCTTCTCTATGACTGCCCCCACATCCTGCTTATATTTATAGGAAATCCCGAAATCCCCGTGCAGAGCATTTTCCACCCAGCGCACATACTGTACCGTCATAGGCGCATCCAGCCCAGTCGTTCTCTGGCTTTCTCCTTCTGGCCTCATTCATCCGCTCCACACTCTCTCCGTAATAGGATTTCAAAGGATCCCCGGGAGAAAGGCGGGCAATAAAAAATACCAATATGGACAGAACCAGCATAGACAACAGGATCTGTATGAGCTTTTTCAGTAAAAATTCAAACTTCTGTGGTGTATTCAATGTAGTTTCCTCTTATCCGGTAAGTTTCTGTTATTTTTTTGACTATCCATAGTATAGCAGACAAAAAATCCCCCACAAGCACGTGGGGGGATATAAATTCAAATTTTGATAACTATGATCAGATATGGTTTGCCACTTCAAAGGCATCCCAGATTGCGTACATAATATTGGAGACCTTTTTGGCGTCTCCCAGGAGATAAATTTCCGGCACATCAAATTGGAGGTCATTGTAGAGTGTATTTTCTTCTCTGTAACCCACAGATAAAATGACACTGTCACAGGAAATTGTCCTCTCTTCATTCTGTACAAGATATGACAATTCTCCATTCTGAAATCCTGTCACTTTTGCGCCGGTCACCACATCCACACCGTGGTGGGTACACCCCAAATAGACACCGCCTCCGACAGCCCCTACAATTCCTGTCTGCCAGAGATATTTTCTCGGAGTCTCCAACAGTACTGAAAAAGCGATAGTCGCTACAAAGCTTCCTATGATCCCCAGAAATACACTCATACTACCCCTCCCGGATACAATGCTCCCACAAAAATCATTCCGACTCCGGCTCCAAGTCCGATCGCTGCTGCTGTCAAAAATGCTTCCAGAATCCTGGCCCCGCCGGAAATATAATCTCCCCGCAGAGTATCCCGAATCGCATTGGTGATCGCTACACCTGGCACCAGGGGCATCAGAGAACTGATGATCACGATATCCAGATTCCAGCCGGATGTAACTCTGCTCACACAGGCAGCTGTCACTGCTACCCCGAATGCACAGATTGCATTCAAAATAAAGCTGCTCATCTGGATTTTTTGCCCAGCGTAATCAAAAATGCCAGGACACATCCTGCTGCCGCAGAGACCAGAGTCTCTTTCACTCCCCCTCCAAAAAGAGGAGCAAACCCGACCGGAACCAGAATCGTCGCCAGATATATATCGCCACCGAATACAGTTTTCCCTTGATCTGTTTCAATTCTTCATATGTTTCCTCAACTGTCATCTCTCCCCTGCAGTATCTTCTGGATATTTCATTTACCTGCACAATACGATGCATATTCGTCCCGCGGTCATGAACTCTGCGCATAGCGGTGAGCATTTCCATGTCCTGATTATCCAAAGTAGCAACAATCCCTGTCATCATAACAAATGCCTCTGCTACTTCTGTTCCCGCGGTGTTGAGAATATGCTTCATGGTATCCTCCACACGATAGGTCTCTGCTCCGCTTCTGAGCATGATCTCTCCTGCAAGAACCGCAATATTCAATATCTGTTTATAGTCCATTCTTTCCCTCCATGATCTCGCAGCCTGCCCCGCCTCCGAATATTCCTTCATCATACAAAATCGAAATACAGTTTCTCATATCTATTTTATCCAAGTTTGTATTGGCAAATGCAGATGCACGGATCGCAGTCACATCCTTGGGCATCTCAAAAATTCCAGTTCTTCCGGCAGGAAACGCCGCCAACTCTGTTCCAGAAAATAAAATCCCATCTCTTGCCGTATATCCGTCTGTGCCTCCGGCTTCGATCCATGTCAGTTCTCCCAGTTCAGAAAACGCACTGTTTTCTATATTCTGAATATTCTCCGGAATATAAATTTCAAAAATGCCTGTCCCAACTCCCGAAAACGTCCCTCTTCGAATTCCGATACAATTTTCTGACGGCAGTTCCAGATAACCATCCGTCATCTCGCTTTTTGCAGGGTCAAATCCACAGATCATTCCCTCCTGATCGATTTTGAACCCCTGATAATATCGATACGCCTCTATCGGAGATTCTTCCTGTATCACATCTTCCTCTGGTAAGGTATTCACAATTTCCTCCGGCATCGTCTCAGGAATCACCGGCTGTATTGCCTGATTCTGTACTGTCTCCACCGGTTCTGCCACCTCTTCCTGCGGCATGATCACCGAAATTTCAGTTGCTTTTTCTGTCTCTATCTGCACATGTTTCTCCATTTCTGCCAGTGTATAAATCCGCATACTCTCCTGTTTTACCATCTGTCCCAGCCGGATCGGAACACTCCATCGTATCGTTTCATCTGAAGTTGCAGCATACGGTCTTATCTCTTCCTGTAACGGTACCATACTGACGGCATCACCGATTCCACCCAAAAGACTGACCGTTACAACTCCTGCAATCACTTTCTTTAATCCACCCGGTATGTTCCAGATATGCTGTTCCTCCCAAACGCAATCTCCACTTGTTCTCATTCTTTTTCCATTCTCCCTGCTTTTTCTTTGGTATGCGAAAAAGGAATGCTGCTCTTTTGCAACACTCCTTCTCCTTTGCCTGTTATGGCAAAACTAAACATTGATCTCAGCTTTTACTCCGAGAATTTCTTTATTTTCCTCCAGAAGCGGATAAATCACATTATTTAAGTACGACTCTACCTGCTCTTTCGCACGGCCTACATATTTCTGCGGTTCCATCGTCTCTTTCAACTCTTCCAGACTCATGTTGAACGCAGGATCCGCTGCGATCAACTCCAGAAGATTGTTGTCCAGACCTTTTTCTTTGACATTGCGTCCGGCTTCCATGGAAAGCTCACGAATTCTCTCATGCAGCTCCTGTCTGTCTCCTCCGGCTTTTACCGCATCCATCATGATATTCTCTGTCGCCATAAACGGAAGTTCTGACATCAGACGTTTCTCGATGACTTTCGGATATACTACAAGCCCGTCCACAACATTCAGGCACAGATCCAGGATTCCGTCGATTGCAAGAAATCCTTCCGGCACACTCAGTCTCTTGTTTGCAGAATCGTCCAGTGTTCTCTCAAACCACTGCGTCGCAGAGGTGATTGCCGGATTCAATGCATCGATCATCACATATCTGGAAAGAGACGCGATTCTTTCACTTCTCATCGGGTTTCTCTTATATGCCATGGCAGAAGAACCGATCTGTGTCTTCTCAAACGGCTCTTCCACTTCTTTCAAATGCTGAAGAAGTCGGATGTCATTAGAGAATTTGTGCGCACTTGCCGCAATTCCGGCCAGTACATTCAATACTCTTGTATCCACTTTTCTGGAATAAGTCTGTCCGGATACCGGATAACATGCCTTAAATCCCATCTTTTCTGCGATCATTGGATCGATCTTATCAATCGTCTCCTGATCTCCGTCAAACAGCTCCAGAAAGCTTGCCTGGGTTCCTGTCGTTCCTTTGGATCCAAGAAGTTTTAAACTTCCCAGAACATAATCCAGATCTTCCAGATCCATCTCAAATTCCTGCAGCCAGAGAGTCGCTCTCTTTCCTACCGTAGTTGGCTGAGCCGGCTGGAAATGTGTGAATGCAAGTGTCGGCTGACATTTCTGTGCATCTGCAAATTTTGCCAGTTCTGCGATCACATTGACCAGTTTTGTTCTCACCAGCTTTAAAGCCTCTGACATTACGATCATATCTGTATTGTCCCCTACATAGCAGGAGGTTGCTCCCAGATGGATGATTCCTTTCGCTTTCGGACACTGCACACCATATGCATACACATGTGACATAACATCATGTCTTACTACTTTCTCACGCTCTTTTGCAACATCGTAATTGATGTCCTCCGCATGCGCTTTCAATTCTTCTATCTGCTCGTCTGTAATATTCAGTCCCAGTTCTTTTTCTGTCTCTGCCAGTGCGATCCAGAGTTTTCTCCAGGTTCTGAACTTTTTGTCCGGTGAAAAGATGTACTGCATCTCACGGCTTGCATAGCGCTCGGACAACGGACTTACATAACGGTCATTGCTCATAATCGTATTCTCCTTTTTTCCTATTCAAATGCCAGACTGATATCTTCTCCCGGCACCTCCATCGGATAATTTCCTGTAAAGCAGGCATCACAAAACTTCAGATCGCCTACCATATCTTTTAATTTTTCTACTTCCATATAGCCCAGAGAGTCTGCTCCGATCATCTCACGGATCTCCTCTGTTGTATGAGAGTGCGCGATCAGCTGCTCATTAGACGGCACGTCTGTTCCGAAATAGCACGGATGTAAAAACGGCGGGGAACTGATTCTCACATGTACTTCTGTCGCTCCTGCTTTCTTTAACATCTTGATGATATTTGCACAGGTCGTTCCTCGAACAATGGAATCATCCACCATAACAATCCGCTTCCCTTTTACCACTTCCGGAATCACGTTCAGCTTGATCTTCACACTGGACACACGCTCACTCTGTTTCGGCTTAATGAATGTACGTCCTACATAACTGTTTTTATGAAACGCGGTTCCATAAGGAATCCCGGACTGCTGTGAATATCCCATGGCAGCCACAAGGCCGGAATCCGGAACACCAACCACCAGATCTGCCTCTACCGGATAAGACTGTGCCAGTGCTTTTCCAGCAACAATTCTGGAATGATAGACTCCGACTCCATCGATCGTACTGTCTGTTCTTGCAAAGTAAATATATTCAAAAATACATCTCGCACGTTTTTCTTCCGGCAGCGCCATACTCATGTCCGAAGACATGCCATGCTTTGTAATACTTACGATCTCACCCGGAAGGACATCTCTTACAAACTCTGCCCCGACTGCTGCGATCGCACAGCTTTCAGATGCCAGAAAATACGTATTGTCCCGTTTTCCGATACAGAGTGGTTTCAATCCAAACGGATCCCTTGCCCCGATCATCTTTCTCGGACTGCTGATCACCAGCGCATAGGCTCCTTTGATCTTCTTCATAGCATTTTTTACTGCATCTTCTGCCTTAGAAACATTCAGACGCTCTCTTGCCACATGATAAGCAATAACCTCTGAATCAATAGTCGTCTGGAAAATTGCACCTGTCTTTGACAATTCCTCCCGAAGCTCCACTGCATTGACCAGATTTCCATTGTGTGCGATAGCCAGAGTTCCTTTTACATAATTGATTACCAGAGGCTGTGCATTCTCCACACGGGTACCTCCCGCTGTAGAATACCGTACATGTCCTACTCCCAGATTGCCTTTCAATTCACGTAATGTCTCTTCGTTGAACACATCATCTACATGCCCCAACCCTTTACGTGACAGCACCTTGCGCTGTCCGTATGTGTCAGTTACTGCGATGCCGCAGCTTTCCTGACCTCTGTGCTGGAGTGCAAAGAGTCCGTAATAAATGGAAGACGCAACATCCTGTCCGTCCATATCATATGCGCCAAATACTCCGCATTCTTCTCCCAGCCCTGTTACCACTTTTTCAAAATCACTCATGGATGAACTCCTTCTATTTAATTCCAATACGTCTGAAGACTTCCTGATATGCGTCTTCTACATTTCCCATATCTCTGCGGAAACGGTCTTTGTCCAGTTTTTCATGGGTCTCTTTATCCCACAGACGACATGTATCCGGTGAAATCTCATCTGCAAGGATGATCTCTCCATGGAAACGTCCGAATTCGATTTTAAAGTCGATCAGTTCAATTCCTGCCTCATCAAAGAATTTTCTTAAGACTTCATTCACTTTGAATGTGTACTCTGTGATCTTGTCGATCTCTTCTCTTGTTGCAGCTCCGATTGCAATTGCAAAATAATCATTGATCATCGGATCTCCAAGATCGTCATTTTTATAGCTGAACTCTAAAGTAGGTGCTAATAATTTTGTTCCTTCCTCGATACCGAGTTTTTTAGAAAAGCTTCCCGCTGCCACATTGCGGACGATCACTTCAAGTGGTACGATCTCCACTTTTTTACAGCTGTCTCACGGTCGCTGAGTTCTTCTACATAGTGAGTCGGAACACCTTCTTTTTCCAGAACCTGGAAAATGTAGTTTGTCATACGGTTGTTGATCACACCTTTTCCTACGATTGTTCCTTTCTTCTCTCCATTGAATGCTGTCGCATCATCTTTATAGTCTACGATCACAACGTCCGGATCTTCTGTCGCAAATACTTTCTTTGCTTTTCCTTCGTAAAGCTGTTCTAATTTTTTCATACGTTCACACCTGTCCTTTTTCTTAAATTTCATTCACTCGATCTGGGATTATCGGCACATCCCGCAGATAGATTATAATACAAGGCAGAGGGAAAATCAATATTCCCTCTGCCTTGTATTTCCTGTGGCTTATTATTTATTTCTCAACAGATAAATAAGATGTTCTTATATATTGTGCTTTATTTATCACTTTTCGCAATTTTTGTTCTGATTTTTTTGCACATTTTCTCACTTTGCTGCAAGCGGTTTTTTCAGCAGAACGATTCCAAGCATTGCCACGACAGAACCTGCCGCAACGGCAGCCAGAAACAGCAGCGGATTATCAATGATTCCGATTACGAAAATACCTCCGTGAGGCGCTCTGCTTCCACAGCCAAACAACATGGAAAGCGCTCCTGCCACTGCAGAACCTGCGATACACGGTGGAATGATACGCAGCGGATCGGAAACTGCAAACGGGATTGCCCCCTCTGTGATAAAGGAAAGTCCCATAATGAAATTCGTTGCCACTGTCTGCTGTTCACTCTTTGTAAACCGGTTTTTAAAAAACAGTGTCGCCAGAGCAATTCCGATCGGCGGAACCATACCTCCAAGCACTGCTCCGAGCAGGACTCTGCTGGATTCTCCCATACTTGCCAGCACCTGATTCAGCCACTCATTGAACGCTCCGACCGGCGGATTGACCACAAATACCATAAGGCTCCCATTGCCGCGATTCCCAAAAACGGATACAAAAGCATCGGCTTTGTTCCCTCCAGCGCTTTTGGAAGCTTTTCCAGAATTTTCTTTAAACCGAGCATGATCAGTCCTGCCGCAAAACCTGCGATCAGTGCGCCAAAGAAACCAGAAGACACCCAGCCGGCCTCCTCTGCAGCCATTGTCATACCGCTTTTTGCCAAAAGACCTCCTACGATTCCGGCATCAATGCCGTCTGTCCGCAATCGCCATGGCGATATATCCTGCCAGAATCAGGAACATCATTCCAAAGGAAATATCTCCCACCTGTTTCAAAAATCTGGAAAACGGATTGCCCATACCAATTCCGCAGTTCCTGCATGTGCACCGTCAAACAGAAATGCCATAGCGATCAGAATTCCTCCGCCAATTACGAAAGGAAGCATATGCGAGACACCATTCATCAGCGCCTTGTAGATTTTTCTTCCAAGACTTTCCTCCTCGCCTCCAAATCCACTGCCTGATTCTTTCGATGCGTTATGATACACCGCCACTTTTCCGCTTGTTGCTTCTGTCAGCAGTTCTTCTGCTCAGTACGTTTTTCGCACCTCCGGAGCCGTTGGTTTCCACTTTAATGGAAATTCCCATTTCTTTTGCCTTGTTTTCCAGGCTTTCCGCCGCCATATATGTGTGGGCAATCCCTGTGGGACATGCAGTAACTGCCAGTACCCAGTATCCCTCTTCCGGCTGATCCTGATCCTGCTCCTGCTTTTCTTCTCCGTACTCTTCAGGAAATTTCTTTCTCTCCGCCTCATCAATGTGTGCCAGAAATTCTGTTACATCCGCTGCATCCAGCAGATTTGTCCGAAATTCGTCATCCATTAAAAGCATGGAAAGACGGCTGAGTACTTCCAGATGCACATTCTCTTCTGTATTCGGTGCTGCGATCAAAAAAATCATATGTACCGGCTGTCCGTCCAGTGCATCATAATCCACACCCTGAGGAACCAGCATCGTAGCAAGACCCGGTGCACTGACGGCATCTGTCTTTGCATGAGGAATGGCAATTCCCTCTCCGATCCCTGTCGTTCCTTCCTCTTCTCTCTTTAACACCCCTTCTTTATAACGCTGCAGATCGTTGATATTTCCGCCTTTTGCCATCAGTTCTACCATCTGATCAATGGCTTGTCCCTTACTTTCGGGTGTTCCGGAAAGCTCCACACTTTCTCTCTTCAAAAGATCTGTGATTTTCATACCTTTTCTTCCCCTTTCAAATCTGATATTCGCTGTACGGTCTGTCCAGCAGTTTTACAATATCCTCTCTGGATGCTAGCCAGGACTGAAATGCCGTCGCACTTCCCGCTGCTGTTCCAAGCTCCAGTGCGCGCTCATAAGAGCCAGTATTGAGATATCCCGCCAGAAATCCTGCCACCATAGAATCTCCGGCACCGACAGAATTTACAACCGTGCCATTGTGCGGCTGCTTTTTGTATATCTCACCGTCTTCTGTCACAAGGATCGCTCCGTCTTTTGCCATAGAAACCAGTACATTTCTTGCACCTCTTTCCTGCAGCTTTTTCGCATGAGCGATGATCTCTTCTTCTGTAGTAAGCGTCGTCTGGAACATTTCTCCAAGTTCATGATTGTTCGGCTTGATCAAAAACGGATGATATTTCAGTACATTCAACAGCAGATCTTTTGTAGCATCTACCACAACTTTGACATCCTTGTCTCTCAAACACATCAGAATCCATTCATAAATATTCTCCGGCAGATTGATGGAATACTGCCCGCCAGAACCAGTACATCTCCTGCCTTCAAGGATTTCAGCTTCTCAAACAGCTTCTGGATCGCCGTTTCCGTAATCTTCGGTCCCTGTCCGTTGATCTCTGTCTCCTGTCCTGCATTGATCTTGACATTGATCCTTGTCTGCCCGTCTGCAAGCGGTATAAAATCTGTCTTTGCGCCAAACTCCAGGAGCATCTCCTGCAATGCTTTTCCTGTGAATCCCGCAGTAAATCCAAATGCTGTACTCTCCAGACCCAGATTGGAAAGGATCACAGAAACATTGACTCCTTTTCCTCCCGGATAAACTGCTTCACTTGTTGTCCGGTTGATTTCTCCCGGCACCAGCTGTTCTGCCTGTACTACATAGTCTAATGATGGATTGAATGTCACTGTATAAATCATGATTCTGCCTCCTCTATATTACTGCATGTTTGAAATACCGGATCACTGATATGATCCGTAATGATCTGTGCATCTTCAAACCTCGCAAATGTGACGGATGATACATGACCGAATTTGCTCGAATCTGCCAGAACATATGCCTCTCTGCATCTCTTCATTGCAGCTTCTTTTACCAGTGCTTCGCTGATATCCGGTGTCGTATACCCTTTCTCCAGATGAATTCCATTCGTGCCAAAGAAGCCTTTTGTAAAGTTATACTTATTCAGCCACTCTACCGCAGCTCCTCCGACTAAAGCCTGTGTATCCTCTTTCAGCTCGCCTCCCGGCAAAAACACCCGGCAGCCTTTTTCTGCCAGACACTTTGCATGCAGAATTCCATTCGTCACATACACGGCCTCCCTCTCTGAAATCGCCTCTGCCAATGACGCTGTGCTCGTTCCTGCATCGATATAAACAAAATCCTCCTGACCGATCAGAGCCGCTGCCAGCTTTGCAATGCTGCGTTTTTCCTCTACATACAGCCCCTCTCTTTCTGAAACCTTTGCATCCTTTGTCGTATATGCCCCATTCAGTACAGTTGCTCCCCCGTGGACTTTCAACAAGGCTCCTCTTTTATGAAGCTGTGTCAGGTCTCTTCTGATCGTAGACTCTGAAGTATCCAGAAGTTCTGTCAGCTCTGTTACAGTCACTGTTTTTTTTTCGTTTACGATCTTAAGAATTTCGCGAAACCGCTCTTCTGCCAGCATTTTCCTCATCCTTTCTTTCATTTTCAATCATTTTCGTTTCCTTTATCCTTATAATATAATCATTTTCAGTCAAAATCAATCACATTAATTCAAAAAATATCCAAATCTGATCACTCTGATTTGGATACTTTTACTAAATACTCTATATGTGACTCCTCCGGTACTGCTGTTTCCACTTGTCTGTCAGCTGCTCTGACATCTCCATCTGGATTCCTTCCCGGATTTCTTTCATCTCGCTGCGCAGCTCTGTATTGATCTCCGCATAGGTGTCATTTTTCGTAAGAAGGATATGATATTCCTCCATCGACATATACTTATAAGACGCATACAAATACGGCTTTAACAGCTTTGGATCTTCGCAGATCTGATACGCCCTGTCATACATCCGTGCCGCCTGCTGATAGAGGAACATTCTTCCATAGGCAGACCCCAGACTTGCATAGATCTTTCCATAAAACTTGGGATCTGTATTCTCATCCTCCCCTTCATTTAAGATTGCCTGATACACAAGGATCGCTTCTTCCACTTCTCCACTTTCCAGAAGATTGTCTCCTTTGTATTTCTGCCGCTCAATGTCCTTCTGGTTTTTGAGCCGCTCCAGAACATTCTGGATCCGGATCATCTCCGCTTCCTTGTAGATTCCGGAACTCTTCAAAATCGTGAGTACAAATTTTTCCACACTTCCCCGCATCCGGATCACATCCCGAAGCTGGTCTGCAAGCTCCCTTTTCCCGATGTCCTCTTCCAGCCATCCGCACAGCTGCTCGTTCATAATCGTATAATCGATCAGGTAGAGATTATTGCAGAGATAATAGCACAGCTCTTCCATTGTAAATATCTTACAGTGGATCCTCGTAATTTCATACGGATGGGCCGCATGCTGATCATGACATAGAATTAAACTTCCCATCATTTCCTCCTAAATGTATAATCTTCTCTTCCTGAAAATCGGTCGGCGGGAAAAACTCTCCGAATCCTACATCCCGCACCGTGATCTTACATGTTTTTTCATCCAAAATAACGTCTCGATCTGAAGCCGCATGGAATACTCGCCTCTCTTGGGAAGCCTTCCAAGCGGGATCACCTCCGTCTTTAACGTACCCTGTACCAGAGACTCAATATGAAGCTCGATATCTTCTGTATCCTCTAAAAGCACTTCCCACTGATTGTTGGATTCATACCAGTGCGATCCCCAGGATACGATCGGATACCACATCTCCTGTCCATTCACCCGCATATTCACAGTGATCTGATCTGTCAGCTTGTCTTCGGAAAGATAAACCGGATCCTCAATGTGCATAAACATCTTGCGGTATGCGGTATAACAGGCACCCTTACTGTAGAGATTGTTTCCGATAAATGCTCTTCTTCCATTGCACAGGACTCTCAGAGAAGTCGGATACCAGTTATTCTCAAATCCCTCTCCGGTCAGAAAGACCGAAGATACGATCCGCTTGTCAAACACGCCTTCAATAAACCGGCAGAATCTCATATCCGCATCTTTTGCCTTGTCCGCATTGAGCACCGGATACACGGCTGCCAGTTCTTTTATATGCGCACTTGCCACTTCGTCCACTGTCACAAAAATCGTCTTTCCGCCTCCAAGCCCCGGCTTCAGCCTTCTGAGCATATACGCTTTGATCTCATTTCTGTCACAGCAAAACAACGCCGCCTCATACTGCCAGAGTTCTTTTGGCTGATAAAACAGATAATTGCAGAAACTCTCTTTGTAATCCTGAATGAAAATATGCCGTTTATCAATATTCATCCGTACTGCGATTCCCCGCAGCATCTGCGCCAGCTCTTCCGTCAGCTCCGGAACGCTGAACACGATCCCGTTGATCCTCGGAAACGACTGCAGCGACAGTTCGATAAATTTAGCAAGCAGCCACACTGCTTCATAGGATTCTTCTCCAAATTCAATTTTTTCCCCTGCCAGGCTTTTATCCAGTAACCGGTTTACGGTGAATCCTTCTTTCAAGCTGGCCAGACGTTTTGCTTCTTTTCCGTATGCCCAGGTATCACGCAGCTTTCCGATGACCAGAGGGATCTGATAATTATCCGCATCTACTTCCATCGTCTCCGGCTCTGCCATTTCTTCATTATAAAACTGATCTGACAGGTCTTTTCATTGATCTCGTAACCTATAATATTGCCTTGTCCCATAGGAGTCAGCCTCCTTAATACTGTTCAAACATATGCGCGGCGATTGCATCTTCCTGTGCATATGCTTTCATCTTTTCTTCTTTTTCACTGCCCTCTGAAAGTAAAATATCATTCAGTCGTCCATATCGCCCGGATTCTCCAAACACAGCATCCTTCATGCAGCACTCTTTATCACTTCGGTAAGTGTTGCCATCAATGGTCTCCTTGAAATAATATTTCAACCGCTCGTTGGAGAACAGCACAAATTTCTTCACATAGAGATTCTCATACATCGGCGTAAGCACCTCTGTAGCATAATCTACCGCCTCTGAATTTTCTTTCTGAAGCTGATAGTAGAGCATGACACGGCTTCCCTTCTGCCCTTTGTACTCGATCAGCGTCTTATCCCAAAGCTGCAGCTCAATGAGCCATTCCTTTTCGTATGCCAGAAAGAACGGGAAATAAATCTGCTTGCCGCACAGCTCCTGTAAGAATTTTTTCAGAGTCTTACGCACAGTCGTCGTATATTCTCTGGTGGAATAATATTTTAATACGGCGATCTTGCAGATGTCGATCGTTTCTTCACCCTTTTCATATTCCTTACAGATGATATCAATAATACTTCTGCTCATCCTGCGCTCTTCCACTACATATTCTCTGGACATATACGCCAGATATGCCTGCTGCAGTCTGAAATAAGCTCCCTCTTCATAATATTCTTCAAAGATCGGAACCTCTCCGAACAACTCTTCCGAGAACAACATCTGTGTGATGATCCTCTCCGCCAGCTTCTGAGTGTGTACCTCATACTCTCTTGCTTCTCTCCAGAGCAGTTTCATGTCTGTAGTCGCTCCGCAGTAGTAATTCGCAAGATACGTCAGGATCACTCTGTCAAACTGCTTTCTTTTAAACATCTCAAAACACACGTAGGTAAGGAAATCATCACATTCATAATTGTTTTCACGGATCGTACGGCTGCACAGTCCCATGATCTCTTCTTCCCCGTAATTTTCAATGCCATACTTGCGCACAGTCTCAAGAGAAAGCTCTTCTACCTTCTCCTCCTGACGGTTCTGCTTCAGACTGTTCATATACCGCTTGCAGATATCCATGTAACGAAGCTCATAGAACAGGCGCTTGCTTTCATATGGAATAGAATCTGTATAATGTCTTCCATCCTTGCTTTCCCATACAAGCCGGTCTGTCTTTGCATACAAAAACTACCCTTGCCCCTTTGTCCGTATACGCGCCTTCTGCGTGATCGTTCCATCCTCTGCGATCACATGAATAAATTTCATATTCGGTACCTTTGTTGTGATCTCATAAGCATGGCAGATATCATACAGTGCTTTGATCTGCTCTGCTTCCATAGAATCTTCTGTCAGAAAACGCTTGTATATAATGCGGAGCATGGGATCAATATTTCTGCGCTCCAGCTGATTCCACGCAAACGCTTCCATCTCATCTCTGTAATGCGCATAAATCTCACTGGATTCATCCTCATAAGTAATCAGGTTTGAATACAAAAGCGCCCGTTTATGGAAATCCAGATTATTTCCATGCATAAAGTAAAGATACACGGAACGCGGCAGTGCTTTATTGACTCTGCCAGGCTGGATCGCAGCCATATAAAACTCGTACAGCTGTGCAATCTTTAATTCCGACTCCACTGCTTTTTCATACCATTTAAAAAAGCAGTTTTCCATGCAGCTTCCCTTGATCAGAAGTGTACAGATTGCGGTCAGAATCATGGACTCTTCATACATCCCGTAGGAAAGCACCAGAGTCTCATAAAGATAGCGGTCAAAGCTTTTCAGCTGACTTGCCAGATTGGCTGTATATAATGCCAGTTCCTTTGTCATCAGTTTGTGCTTGGCTGCAAAATACAACACCCGCACTTCAAAAACACCCAGTTTTTTCAAGGAAGAACTCTTCTCACGGAAACACCGGAAGGCTTCCAGATAGAACCAGATACTGCGCGTCTTTTCCTCATAGAGTGATGCTCCAAAGCTCTGAGACGTTCACTGATGATCTTGTACTCAGAGTCTACATTCACCAGCATGCAGAGAATCTTCCAGCTGTCGGGATGCTTCATATAGGATTTTGAAAGCTCTTCTGCCACTCTGCGTGTCCCGATCGAATCATTGGAAAGCAGCGTGGTCAGATACAGATAATAGGAACTGATCTCTACATTTTTTCCGATTGCAAACCGGTTGTAATTGTAAGATTCCAGAATCCATTTTGCCTCTTCAAACCGTTTGCCCAAAAGACAGATATGTGCATGTACCAGAAGATACATCTCATTGTCCTCATCCAGACTCCGCAAATGCTCGATCTTCTTTAAGGACTCCTCGCACCAGGTGTTCAGATCCAGCTTGCCGCTCTCATAAACAAGACAGCGCTTTAAAATACTTGCAAACTCTTTATCCCGCTCCCGTCTCTCTTCCTCTCTGCAGACATCCTTCTCCACCACGATCTCATAAGTCAGTATCTCATACGGGGACTCCAGGATGATCTGCCCGAAGTTGCTTCCCTGATGAAGCTTTGTATAATCAATGATATATTCCAGCCGGTACGCATTCCCGATGAACTCCTCCGTAGTAACCTTGGTATGCTCCACACTTAAAAATTCACCTTCGGTACGTACATCAATGGTCAGATATCCCCACGTATTCTTCTTGATTGTAAAGGTGTCTTTTCTGGATTCCTGAAGAGAAATAAATGCCCTGCTCTCCTCTTCCAGCGTCAGAAAAATCTTCTCTTTCTGCTTGCATCCCACCAAAAACTCTTCCAACGCCTGCTGATCCAGCTCCCATTTTCTCATATTGTCATACAATGCCTGAATCCGCTTATCCTCATACTTCAGGATCTCATAAAAATCTCTGGAACGGAACAGCTTTTCTGCCTCCGCCGGATCCCGAAAAGACAGCTTCTTAAAATCTTCCAGACTCTGTACTTTTCCATAAGTTGTCATTACAAACGGCTTTTCAATAATGGCAGTAAATGCCACCTCATACTCTCCGCCATTGCACACAATGGTAAATTTTCCGTGTTCCACATGTCCCGGAACCAGACCGGATCCGTCATATGTATAAGAGATGTTCACCGGATTCCCATCAAACCCCTGCTCCTCACAGCGTACCCGAAAAGACGATGGATAAACCAGTCCACGGATCGTCCCCTCTCCCTGATTCTGGAGAGAAAAGCTTCCTTTGTACATCTCGCCTTCTCCGACACGCATGATGATCCGCGTCTCCGGGAAAATAATCTCCGGCTGTGGAATATGAAAATCTCCTTTTGAAAGGCGTTTAATTTTATTCTTCAAATTCGTCACCTGCTCATTCTTCTTACGTTGCATTTTTTTGTAAACACACTATAATAAAGTATTATAACATCAACACTGTATTTCTTGCAACGGTGGAATCAAAGAATTTAAAAGGGGATTGTATACATGAATACAAAACTGGAATTTCACGGAAGTGATATTGAAAAAGTGTGCGAACACTACGGATTAAAAAAAGATGATATTGTCAATTTTGGTGCTAACGTAAATCCGCTCGGACTTTCCGAACAGGTAAAAAAAGCTCTTGCAGCTCATCTGGATCTGCTCTCTTCCTACCCGGATCGGAGCTATACCAGTCTTAGAAACATACTCTCCACATACTGTCAGATTCCTGCAGACTTTATCCTGCCGGGCAATGGTTCCAGTGAACTGATTTCCCTGCTGATTGAAGAGCGCCGTCCAAAGCATACGATGATCCTTGGACCCACTTATTCCGAATACTCCAGAGAACTTGGATTTTCAGACAGCACGATCGACTGCTTTTATCTGAAACCGGAACAGGATTTCCAATTGTCTGTAGAGGGACTGTGTCTGACGCTGGCTAAAAAGCAGATTGATTTTCTTATTTTATGCAATCCGAACAATCCGACTTCTTCCGCAATTTTTTCATCCGGAGCTGATAAAGCTGCTGGAGTTTTGTCAGGATCACAACATCTTTGTGATGATCGATGAAACGTACGTGGAGTTTGCACCTGATGTAGATGCCGTCACCGCAGTTCCTTTGACCCAAAATTTCCAGAATCTGATGGTACTGCGTGGTGTTTCCAAATTTTTTGCCGCTCCTGGTATGCGGTTCGGGTACGGTATCACCGGAAATGCTGAATTTCTCAAAAAATTGAAGAGCAAACAGATTCCATGGTCATTAAACAGCCTTGGCGCATTTGCCGGCGAACTTTTGTTTCAAGACAAAGAGTATATAAAAAAGACACGCAATTTGATACTTTCCGAGCGTGAATACATGTATACAAAATTGCGTGAACTTCCTTTTTTCTATGTTTATCCGGCTTATGCCAACTTTTTGCTGGTACAGATCCAAAAAGATGGACTGACTTCATCTGACGTATTTGAAGCCTGTATCCGGGAAGGACTGATGATCCGGGACTGTTCTTCCTTCACCGGATTAGAGGGAGAATTTGTCCGCTTCTGCATCATGGATCCAGAAGATAATCGAAGACTACTGACAGTGTTTCAAAAAGTTTCACAATCAGCCCGAAAACAAGTATGATTTATATACAGAGAACTTCCACCATGAAAGAAAGCAACATTCCATGTCAACCAAACATGAAATGTTGCTTTTTCTTGTATATCAATTCACTCTTTCCAGTATTTTTCTAAATATTGATTTGCATCCGTATCTGAGAGCTTAAACTTCTCCTTCAATCGAAGCAAAACATGTTCTTTCGTTTCTCCCATCTCCTGTAGAATTCCAATACATGCAATTATACAAGTTTCTTTCAGCAAAAGCAATGAACGAAATCTAAAAATTTGTCACAGTCACTTCATTTTCTCTTTATAAACATAATCTGTTTTTTATCTATGGAAAACATTTTATCACATTCCACTGCAGCTTTTTCCAGGCGTTTAATCCTTGTTTTACTTTTTTTCTGCATTGTCCATACAAACGATACATCTGTTCTCCATCGCGGATATCACAGCCTTTATAGAACATAGTGCGCATCATCGTATCATACATCCAGTTTAGATCGGTCTCTTCCAGTTCCGGAAGAGATTTCTTCACCGCTTCTTTTCCTTGCATTGAAAATGGATCTTCCCCGGATGGATGCAGAAACTCTGCAACCTCGTACAGGCTCTGATAAACAAACCGGATCCTTGCATCGATTGATCCCGTTCGGCACCGTTTTCGTTTCCGCACAGTCCGTATCCACGCTTGCAATATTATCAGCGCGAACATCAGAAGTATAACGCCGATCACCTTCAAACACTGGAAGAGCGCCTTTCGGATCTGCTGCCACGTATCCGATGATGCTCTTGCCCTCTCCACATTTTCCAACGCAGAAGCTGCACCTGTATGATCCTCGACCTTCCAGCCGGTATCCTCCTGCCAGACTTCACACCAGGCCATGGCCCATCGCTGCCCTCAACTTCTGCCACATATTGCCCATTTCCTGCTGTGAAAATGCAGATGCCGGAATGGCATAACCTTCTGCAAATCTGGCCGGAATCCCCAGCATTCGATACATCAAGGTTGCAGCCGTTGCAAAATGCACACAAAATCCTTTGTGGTTTTCAAACAAAAAATACTCCGCAAAATCCTCGCCGGACGGTGTCGATCCCGGATTTACATCATACACAGCCTGACGTTTTAATGTTTCTTCCACGAACCGCTCTGCTTCTTCAAAAGAATCTGCTTCCTGCAGTTCGTTGCACAATTTGCGAAGTTGCTTCAAAGAGGATGGATACTGCAAATATACACTTGCCGGATCCGTCGCACTTCCTTCGCTCCAGGATCCCCCGTCATATTCTTTTCCATATTTCTCCGAAACATAAATCGTATCTGTCGGCATTTCCTCCTGCGTCACAGTGAACAACACACCCTTCCTGGTACAAAGCTGCCCAGCTCCCGCAAATCTTCCATACCGCCGGAAGAATCCATGCCTGTCTCTTCCGGAATCATATTCTGCTCTGTCTGCGGGATCTCTGCCTGTGCTTTTTGTTCCTCTTTTTCTGACTCTTCCTTTTGCTCTTCCTTTTTCGTCTGTGCTTCTTTTCTTGTCTGCCTGTCTGCACTTCATGCATTCCACGTCTCTTCTGCTTTCTGGATTACATGCTCTTTCACATATCGTCTGGTCGTCCGATATACCCCATCTTCTTTTTCTTTCATCGGCTCCATCTGCTCTCCCAGCTGGACCGAACAAAATGCCAGAAATACGAAGCTTATTCCCGCAATGCAGACATTCTGCAGAACATTACAAGACATCGATGTAAGCACTGTCACATACAATCCGGCTGCAATCATCTGAAGCCAGCATTCTCTCGGATCCGGGAAATACGTCAAAACCGCCGCATATATCACTGGTACAAGATAGAAAACCGCAGAAATACAAAGCAGGAGCTTCTTTCTTTTTACCAGCATTGTCCCAAGCCAGACACTCCCTAAAAACCCGGTGATCAAAAGTACTGCCATCCACCTCTCTGTCTGATCCTGAGGTAATTTCTGCGTCAAATTCACTCCGGCTGCAGTCTCCCACCAGGACCACAGTGCAAAACCAACGGTAAGAAACTGTAAGATATGAACTTTCCAGCTATGTTGATTCAAATCCTTCTTTTTTCTTTTCATACCCCTTCTCCCCATATCACACCTGGATAATCCCAGTATCATTCCATCCCTGAATCCCCTGTCCGTCCAGGACAAGAACACTGGAAAAATTCTGTGTTCGAAACACTTCTTCAAACCCGCTTTGCTCTTCCTCTCGTTTCGCTGCAGGGACTGCTTCCATCAGCTCCCAGAGCATTTCATAAAACGTCTCCTCATCCTTCACGCGCCATCGCACAACACGGACGTTTTTCTGATCAAACCATGCCACAACGTGCATACAGTGTTCTTCTACCAGTGTCCTGGAAAGTGAAGCGCAGATCTCGATCATACGCTCCAGCTTTTTGAAATCTTTCGCAGCATCCGAAAGCCAGAGTCTGATACATACCGCACATCCAAGAGGATGACTGGATTCTTTGACCATCATTTTTCCCGCCTTGGCACTGATCTTCCAGTGGATCATCTGCACCGGATCCGGAATGTGATACTCCCGGATCTGATAGATTTCCGTAGCATCCTGCCCACCCCTTTCATTGGAATAGGTTTCCGGCTCAACCGGAAATTCCCGCGTCCTTCTCCCAATCTCTACCGGCATTGCACAGATCTTCGGCAGGACTGTGAATCGCTGCTTTTCCTGCTGCTTTTTACCCACAGACAAAATTCCCATAAAATCATAGATTCTCACTTCTGTAATCGTCAGCTTCCACTCTCCGCACCTGTCTGGTTCAAATGTATAGTCTGCCTGCTTTTCAGAAAGCCATAAACCGTCCTTTTGTCTGATGCCGGATACTGCATGTTCCATTTCCAGCAGAACCCTGCACTTTCCGATCCAAAAAGAGCTTTCCCTGCAAACCTGTATACTGACTTTCATCTGCTGCTCTTTTTCTCCGTAATCCGAGAGCTGCTTTACTCTGACAGAGAGTCCTCTCCCCGCAAAAATAAGATAAACGATTCCTGCCGCCGGATACAGAAGCACAAAAATCAACAGCCCGCTCAGTGCCGGATAAATATACATCAAAAACAGATAGCCCACTGCGCCAAGCACCAGAAGATATGTTATCATCCGTTTTCCCATATACGCTCCTTTTTATCGCTTTTTCAATGATGGTGATTCTACTGCGGACAAAATTTCCTGCAGTACTTCCTTCTGTTTTACTTTGCTGATCCTTGCCCTTGTATTTAACAGGATCCGATGCTGTGCAGTCTCCCGAAACACTCCCCTGACATCTGCCGGAACCACATATTCTCTTCCTGCCAGATACGCACCCGCTTTCGCCATCTTTGCAAGTGCCACTGTTCCTCTTGGACTCATCCCCAGCTCCAGCATCTCATGCTCCCTGGTAGCCTGTGCCAGCTGCACCAGATATTCCAGAATCCGCTCATGCATAAAAATCTGTGCAGTCTCCCGCTGTGCTTCCTCAAGTTCTTCCTTTGTCATCACCTGTTGAACGGCATCTGACGTACGGCCATTCTCATTTTTTCGCAGAATCTCCATCTCTTCGCGAATTGTCGGATATCCCATCTTTACACAGACCATAAAACGATCCAACTGAGATTCCGGAAGCAACTGCGTCCCTGCGGAGCCGGACGGATTTTCCGTAGCGATCACCAGAAACGGCGGAGCAATCTTCCTGGTTTTTCCATCCACGGTCACCTGCCCTCTTCCATCACTTCCAAAAGGGCTGACTGCGTCTTCGGAGACGCCCGGTTGATCTCATCTGCCAGAAGCAGGTTGCAGACCACGGCTCCCGGATGATATACAAACGCATTTCTCTCTTTCTGGTAGATGGTAAATCCGGTCAGGTCTGACGGAAGTACATCCGGTGTAAACTGCACCCTGCGCTTCTGCAGTCCGATCGCTCTGGAAAAAGCAATCGCCATGGTCGTCTTGCCAAGTCCCGGAATATCCTCCACCAGCACATGCCCACCCGCCAAAAATGCTTTCATCACCGTCTCTGTCACTTCCTGCTTTCCGATCACTGCTCTCTGTACTTCCTGCAGTGCAAAAAGTACCTTCTCTCTCACTTTTTCCACACCTGTTTCCTCCCCTGTCTGATATAGAAAATTATACCATATTTTGCTTTTTTCCTCTTACTTTTTTCATATTTTTAACAAAAAAGTAAGAAACATTCCTCCTAATACGTGCTATAATAAAGAAAAAACAAATGACAATCATGTACTTCAAGAAAGGATGGTCTTTATGGAATTCACAGAAGGATTAAGAAAAGTATTTTTAGCAGGTGTAGGTGCTGTCGCCTCTACTGCAGAAAACGCAAAAGAACTGATCGATGATCTGGTAGAAAAAGGCGAACTGACCGTTGCACAGGGCAGAATGCTCAATGAAGAACTGAAACATACAGCAAAAGAAAAAGTCAAAGAACATATTTCTGTCACCGTTACCAGGAATTATACAGATGCCATGAATTCTGTCGATCAGATGACCGAAGAGGAATTAAACGCTCTGAAAGAAAAGATTGCCCAGACAGAAGAAGCAAGAAAAGAACAGCCTGAAGATCCAGATATTACCTCCGATGAAAGGACACCCGAAGAATCAGAATGAATAAAGAACAAAAAACAATGGATCCTTCCCGGTATCCATCATACACGGAAGAAGATTCAGCCGCCTCCGGCAGGCGGCTGAACGAGATTTTAAAAGTTTTAAAAAAACACCATCTGACCTCGGGTCTGACACCGGTCAAGCTCCGCGAGATTCTGGAAGATCTGGGCCCTACTTATGTCAAGCTGGGGCAGATCATGTCCATGCGTTCCGATATGCTCCCGGAAGTATACTGTCAGGAGCTGACAAGGCTTCGTACCGATGTGATCCCCATGCCATATGAGACTGCAGTCTCCATCATTGAATCCGAATACAGCGACCTGTCTCTGACATTTTTTCTTCCATCGAACAGACTCCGCTTGGCTCTGCTTCCATTGCACAGGTACATCCCGCACAGCTAAAAGACGGAACAAAGGTTGTTTTAAAGGTACAGCGACCGGCCATCCAAAAGACGATGGAAAATGATATCCGGCTTTTAAAAAAAGCTTCCGGTATTTTAAAACTGACACTGGGAACTAAAAATCTGATCGACTTTCATACGATTTTAGATGAACTCTGGGAGACTACCAGAGAAGAGATTGACTTTGAAAAAGAGGCCGCCAATCTAGATCTGTTTTACGCCAACCAAAAAGAAATCGCCTATACGACCTGCCCCGTGGTGTATCACGAACTGACGACTCCAAGACTTCTTGTCATGGACTATATCGACGGAATCCAGATCGATCATATAGAGGAACTAAAAAGTCTTGGCTACGACATGACTGAAATTGGCGAAAAGACAGCGGAAAACTACTGCAAACAGATTTTGGAGGATGGATTTTTCCATGCGGATCCGCATCCTGGAAATCTCTGGATCAGCAAAGGGCAGATTGCATGGCTGGATCTCGGAATGGCAGGACATCTGTCTTCCAACACCAAGCTGCTGCTTCGCAAAGCGATCACGGCACTTCTTGAGAATGATATTTATTCTCTGAAAAACGTATTACTCGCGTTTGCCGAACCTCAGGAGCGTGTCAACCATGCCCGCCTGTACACGGACATTGATGATATTGTCAGCAAGTATGTTTCCATGGACTTCGGCACCATGCGGCTTGGCGATCTGATCGAACGGCTCCTGCAGCTGGTCAAGGATCACCGGCTTGCAATTACCCCGGATGTCACACTGCTTGCGCGAAGCATGATCACGATCGAAGGAACTTTAAGTGCATGTGCTCCGGATGTAAATCTGTTGCGGATTTTATCTGTACATATGTCCAATCTGCTGATCCATGAGCTGGATGCAAGGCACATTTTAAAACATAAGGGACGCCAGGTTTATACTTCACTGGACAAATCCCTCAACATCCCTGCCCAGCTTTCTGATCTTTTGAACATTACAAAAAACGGGCAGGCACAAGTCAACCTGCAGCTTTCTGATGGCGAGCATTTCCGCGTGATGTTTATTCCATTACAAACCGGGTGCTTTTGACAATTCTTTCTGCTGCCCTGTTTATCGGATCAGGTCTTGCCTCGGACATTTACAGCATTCCAAGATGGTTTGGACTCCCTTGGATTAGCTTTCTCGGATACAGTCTGTCCGCCCTTTTATTGCTGATTGTTCTTGTACAGATTTTCCAACGGCGCAAATAAAAAGGAGAAGAAATCCCTCACTTTTTCAGGATTTCTTCTCCTTTTTCCTACATTCTATTTTTCTGAATCAGTCGTTGTCTGTTTTACATTCACACCCTGATCTTCAAAGTCTACTTTTTTCCATTCTTTTTTGTCTACCTTGATGTCAGTCTCTTTGCGCCATGTTTCCACCTGATCTTCATACTGTTTCTGCTTGCGCTCTTCTACGATTTCTTTTTTCTTCTGATCTGTTGCCTCACGATCCAGCTTGCTTGTCAGCTTCGCCACATAGATTCCATCGTCTGTCTCAATCAGGCTTGTCACGTCCCCTACATTTTCCAGCGCATCTGCCGCCTTTAAAAGATCTGCGTTCAGTGTGCTGGACTCAGAATCAAATGTCGCCGTCTGCACTTCTTTTTCTGCCGAAGCAGCTGCTGCATTCATGTCCTTGTCCGGATCTGCGCTGACTGTATCCAGAAAGGTCTGTGCCTTTTCTTTTTCTGCCTTCTTTTCATCGTCAGTCATCTGAACAGACTGTCCGGAATCATCCTTCTTCGTATAAGAGAACTGGACATACTCGATCTTCTTTTGTGCTGCATCCTCATCTGAAACATTTTCATCCACGCCCTCTTTCATTGGTGCATCCATCTTCTGCTGAATCGTAGCAAGTTCCAGATATTCTTTGACATATTTTTTATATCCGGACACAACTTCTTTGTCCTCCAATGTGTTGTCTTCCACAAACTCCTCTGCGGCTTTGTCGATCTTCTTCTTTTCTTCGTCTGTCAACTCCACTTTATATTCAGAAGCATGCTGTTTTACAAGATACATATTTTCCAGAGACTCTAAAATACTGTCTTTCATATTCTCCTCATATGTCTTGCCTTCTTCCACTTCCTGGCTCCACATTGTGTCCGCACTCATCCCCATCAGGCCTGCATAAAACGACTCATACTGCGCCTGCTGCATACGCGCATAAAAATTAGCAACACCATACGAAACCTTCTCTGTTCCGACCGTTACTACTGTAGCATCATTATCAGGGGCAGCACTGCATCCTGTTATCGTAACCGCCGCTAAAATACCGGCAACCGCGGTGATCACACCTCTTTTTTTCAATCCAACCATAAATTCCTCCTCTAATTGTACCTAATTATTTCATTATAACGTCTTTTTTCTCCTCTAACAAGCTCTTTATATCATTTAAGAGCTTTTTCACAAGCTCCAGAACCGTTTCATCCTTTTCCTTTTTATTTCTGCCCTTTTTATAATAGACAAAATACGGCACTGCCTCCGCCTTAAACACCAGATTTCCCCGGTAGCTCTGAATCAACGGAGGAATTCTCTGGGGATTGACCTTCGCTTTTTCATACATGGTAAACCGGAATTCTTCTCCTTTTTGTTCCACTGCCGTCACATAAGCTGAATGTGCAAGCGCTTTGAGACCTGCGATCTGAAGAAGCTGCTGTACCTTTCTTGGTACATCCCCGAACCGGTCGATAAGCTCCTCCAGCATATCATCCATCTCTTCCTCATCTTCAATTCCCGCGATCCGCTTGTAAATATCCAGCTTCTGATATTCGTTCGGAATATAGGAATTCGGGATATACGCATCCACATTCAGATCCATCACGGTCGTATAGATTTCCTCCTCGGTTCCGCCTTTTAACTGTTTTACCGCTTCATTGAGCATCTTGCAGTACAGATCATATCCGACAGCCTCCATATGCCCATGCTGTTCTGCACCCAGAAGATTTCCTGCCCCACGAATTTCCAGATCCCGCATCGCAATTTTAAATCCGGAACCAAGATCTGTAAACTCCCGGATTGCCGCCAGTCTTTTTTCCGCCACTTCCTTTAGCAGCTTGTCTCTTCGGTACAGGAGAAATGCATACGCCATCCGATTGGATCTTCCCACACGCCCCCGCAGCTGGTACATTTGAGAAAGTCCCAGACGATCTGCATCATGGATGATCATCGTATTGGCATTGGAAATATCCAGTCCGGTCTCAATAATCGTTGTTGACACCAGCACATCAATGTCTCCGTTGATGAAATCATACATGATATTTTCCAGCTCATGCTCCGCCATCTGCCCGTGAGCAAACGCCACTGTCGCGTCCGGAACAAGTTTCTGCACATGATCTGCAATTTCCGCAATATCACTTACCCGGTTATATACATAATACACCTGTCCGTCCCGATCCAGTTCTCTTTGAATAGCTTCACGGACCATCTCATCATTGTACTCCATCACATATGTCTGGATCGCATCCGATCCATCGGCGCCTCTTCCAGCACACTCATATCGCGGATTCCGATCAGACTCATATGCAGTGTCCGCGGGATCGGCGTGGCAGTCAGCGTCAGTACATCCACATTTTCCCGCAGTTTTTTAATCTTCTCTTTGTGTGTCACGCCAAATCGCTGCTCTTCATCTATGATCAAAAGTCCCAGATCCTTAAATTCCACATCCTTGGACAAAACACGATGCGTCCCGATCAGAATATCCACCAGTCCTTTTTTCAGATCTTCTGTTGTCTTCTTCTGTTGGGCAGGCGTCCGAAACCGGCAAAGCAAATCCACGCGCACCGGAAATTCTTTCATCCTCTGCACAACGTGTTGTAATGCTGCTGTGCCAGAATCGTTGTCGGCACCAGATATACCACCTGTTTTCCGTCCTGAATCGCCTTAAATGCAGCCCGAATGGCAATTTCCGTCTTTCCGTATCCGACGTCTCCGCAGATCAGACGGTCCATGATCTTTTTACTCTCCATGTCCTGCTTGGTATCGGCGATTGCCTGCAGCTGGTCATCGGTCTCCTCAAACGGAAACATTTCTTCAAATTCCTTCTGCCAGACCGTATCCGGTTCATACTGATATCCATTCTCCTGCTGCCTTGCCGCATACAGCTCCACCAGATCCCTGGCAATCTGTCTGACTGCCCCGCGCACCTGATTCTTTGTTTTCGTCCACTGGTTACTTCCCAGCTTGTTCAGCTTTGGCTTTTTTGCATCTGCTCCTGCATACTTCTGGATCAGATCCAGCTGCGTTGCAAGAATATACAGGCTGCTTCCTCCCGCATAAGAAATTTTCATATAATCTTTGGTGATCTTATCTACTTCAATCTTTTCAATTCCCTGATAGATACCCAGACCATGATTTTCATGTACCACATAATCTCCAACCTTTAATTCGGAGAAACTTTGGATTTTCTGTCCTTCATATAGTTTTCTGCGTTTCTTTTTCTTCTGTCTGCCAAAAATATCTGTTTCAGAGATCACCATGAATTTCAGCATCGGATATTCATATCCCTGTGTCACATGCCCGTATGCCACCATAATTTCCCCCGGCTGCACTTCACGATCCATATCTTCGCTGTAGAAGCTGCTCAGATCATAATCCCTCAGATCTTCCGCCAGGCGCTTTGCTCTTGTCCTGGAACCAGACAGCAAGATCACCCGGTACTGATTTCTTTTCAGCCGCTTCAAATCCCTTGTGAGCATCTCAAAACTGTTGTTATACGGATTGACACCCTTCGTCTGAATATAATCTGTTTCCCGGATCTTTAACCCCCTGCATTTTCCTTCCAGCGCGGTAAATGCCACTCCGTAAAACTGATTGATCCGGTTTAAGATTTCCAGCACCGGATATACTGTAAGCTCCTGCGTTTCTTCCAGCCCGGCCTCTTCCCGCTTGCGGACGCTCTCCTGAAATTCCTCTTCAATCTCATTTGCTTTTTCAATCAGCCTCTGCGGCTCATCCAGAAACAGGATCGACTCTTCTGTCGGAAAATACTCCAGAAAAGACTGCTTCTTCTGACTCTGCAGTTCTGCTGCCGGATAAATCTCAATTTTCTGCAGGTTTTCAATCGAACGCTGACTTCTACGTCAAATGTCCGGATCGAATCTACCTCATCGCCCCAGAGCTCCACACGCACCGGAATCTCTTCTGTAAGCGGAAAAATATCCAGGATCCCGCCGCGCACTGCAAACTGTCCCGGTCCTTCAATCTGTACTTCCCGCGCATACCCCAGGCCGGAAAGTCTCTCCTGAAGCTTAGTAAAATCAACAGTATCTCCGGATGAGATCTGAATCCGCTTCGAAACGATCTCCTCTGCCGGAGAAAGCCCGTCCAGAAAAGCATCCATAGTCGTAATCACTGTAATCTCCTGATCCTTTTGTCTTGTCACCATACTGCGGATCACTTCCATCCGCTGCTTCATCAGATAATTTCCTTTGATATCCGCATGGTAAAACAACAAATCTCTTGCCGGATAATACAATACCCCGGAATCTAAAAAGCGATATTCTTCATATGCCTTCTGCGCTTTTTCTTCACTGGAAAAAACGATGATCTTGTAAGAAAAACCATCGCCAAGCGCATACATCAAATGTGTTTTTTGTGAATTGACACAGCCTGCGATCTGCAAAATCCCCTTTTCTTTCCTTCGCTTCTGTAAATCTCCTGATATTCTGCAAGTTCCGCAAGCGGTGCGATAAAAGCCTGCATCATTTTATTTTTCCTTCTTTTTCCGATTATACTCGTTCATTGCAGCCTCGATATTGCCTGTCACAATCTCCTTCACTGCACAAACTGCATGTTCA